>Ga0210396_10000204_pt1 | contig 93829 bp, 77 predicted proteins | sample IncBWH17OmetaG_FD_155466 | JGI IMG/M metagenome (GOLD analysis project Ga0210396, IMG submission 155466) | Forest soil microbial communities from Barre Woods Harvard Forest LTER site, Petersham, Massachusetts, United States - Inc-BW-H-17-O ... | reverse complement strand
TTGATCTTTCCGGCGGCGAATGGCAACGCATTGCGCTCGCTCGCGCCTATCTCCGAGACGCGCAGCTGCTGATACTCGACGAGCCGACCGCCGCTCTCGATGCTAAGAGCGAGTTGGAAGTCTTCGCGCGATTCGCCGAACTCACCGCAAGCAGGATGGCGCTGCTCATCTCGCATCGCTTCTCAACTGTCCGCATGGCGCACCACATCGTGGTGCTTTCAGGGGGGCATCTGGTCGAAGAAGGAACACACCAGCAGCTGATGGCCCTCGGCGGGCAATACGCGAAAATGTTCGAAATGCAGGCGGCCAGCTATCGCTAAATGGTGCGCGGAGTATCGTGTATGACGGGACAGGTGAAGATGATCAGCGATCAGGGATGCGGTCAGGTGCCGGATCAGTTCCGCGCCGTCGCCGGCGAAAACACGCATCGAACTGATGGGCCGATACAGCGACACCATCACTTGGTGGAGTTTCGCAACTTGCCAGACCTTCAAACACAACGTGCCGGCGAATCTCGATCTTCATCCGCTGGTTCTTCAAGTCCTGCACGTTGTTGTCGTTGTTGTCCTGAATCATGGGTTGCGGTGGCTGGCTATCACTGGTCGTCTGCCGTCCCGGCGTCTTCTTGCCGGAGGAGTTGAAGATAATCGCCACGATCCCCAACAATGCCGCGTCGGGACACACACGAAGAACTTAAGGCTCTTCTCGAAGATCGGCCTTCGGTTGGTCGTTTGTCCGCCGCAACTCCGGCTCAGTCTGCGGCGTATTAGAGGAGTGATATTGCGGAAGTGCAATTCACACGCCACAGCCAGCACGTTCTCAGTTTATCCTATTTATTAAAAGCGTCTTAGGAAGCAGATCTCCTGATGAAAGGGGCTAAGCTTCTGAAATGGCTAGAAGAAACGGATATTTTCGTTTTTCGAAATTCAGCGAGGCCAAATTCCGGCAGTTGCTGCGTTGTTTTGCGCTGGATCTGACGGCACACAAACGGCTCAGGTCACCGGTCTTTCGGTTCGTTCGGTCAACGCGATCTCTCTGCGCATGCGGCGAAGGATTGCCGTAGAGTGCGAACGCTATTTTCCTTTCAAAGGAGACTTGGAAGCTGATGAATCCTACTTTGGTCCGCGCCGTGTACGTGGCAAGCGAGGTCGCGGTGCTCGCGGCAAGACCATCGTCTTCGGCCTGCTCAAGCGTGGCAACCAAATCTACCGAGATCGTCCCGGATGCTTCTGAAGCCACGCTACAAGCCATCATTCGCGGCAAGGCAGCTCCGGAATCGGTGCTGCACACCGATGGCTGGCGCGGCTATGACGACTTCGACAAGCACCTCCGCATCCAGCATGGATAAAATCAGTTCGAGGAAGGCTCGCGCATGTCAACGGCATCGAGAGCTTCTGGAGCTTTGCCAAACGACATCTGCTGAAGTTCAACGGCGTGCCCAAACACACCTTCTACCCGCACCTGAAAGAGACAGAGTTCCGCTTCAATCATCGTGCCGACGAGCTCTACAAATCCCTGCTATCCTTCTTCTTCCGCAGCCACGCGGTTTGACCTGCTTTGCTTCCTAAGACCCTTATAAAATAGTCATTGAGAAATGCTAGTTGGAGGCCGATGTGAAAAAGAAATCTGAATACCGTGATCTTTTCACTGGCGTGTTGGAATTGATGACCTCCAAACCCTGAGCTGGAAGCCAATGCACGGATATGCACTCGCACAGCGGATCAAAGAGGTTTCGAATGATCTTCTCCAGATCGAGGAAGGTTCCTTATCCCGCCTTGCAGCGCATGTTGAAAACCGGTTGGCTGGAATTCGGAAATGGGACTCTCGGCTAGAAACCAGAATCACCCGTGTTCTTAGAGTTTGCTCAATCTTAGGAGTTTTCTATGAGTTGGCTCACACAACTATTTACTCGGGGTCGTTGCAATTACGAAGCCTCAGAGTCGATACGAGAAAACCTTGAAGAAAGGATCGCCGACCTCATGGAAGAAGGCATGACGCGAGAGGAAGGGGAGAGAACTGCGCGACATGAGTTCGGCAACGTGACTCTGATTGAGGAACGCAGCCGTGAAGGTTGGCAATGGCCAACTCTGGAAAGTCTTTGGGCCGACGTGAAACTCACAGCCTATCAACTTCGCAAATCTCCAGTGTTTACGGCTACGGTAATCGCCACATTGGCGCTGGGTATTGGTACGAATACTGCGATTTTTTCGGTAATCGACACTGTGCTCCTCAAGCCGCTTAGCTATCCAAATCCAGACCGAATCGTGCAGTTTCTACTGAAATTTCCGCAAGGCTCACGTCCCGGTTCATCAATAGCTGATTTTCGTCTTTGGCGAGAGCAAACGCGCGCATTTCAGGATGTCTCAGCCTACGATTTCGGAGGGGTCGGACTGAATTTAACCGGTGACGTACCAGAAGAAGTCCGTGGTGTCCATGTCACCTCAGATTATTTTCGATTATTTGGCGCTTCAATGCTTTTGGGACGTACATTCACTTTAGAGGAGGCCAGCCCGAATGGCGGGAATGTGGTGGTCCTTAGCTATAGTCTCTGGAAGACTAGATTCGACAGCGACCCCAATATCGTCGGAAAGGCGGTTTCTCTGGAGAATGAACCATACACAGTGCTCGGTGTAACAGACCGCGGTTTTGAAAGCAATCCAGCGGCAGATTTGTGGATACCCTTTCAGTTTGCTCTAAACAGCAGCGACCCGGCTCACTACTTTCAAGTGGCGGGCCGTCTGAAGCCCGGAATCACTCTTGAGCAAGCGAACGCCCAATTAAAATTAGCTGCAGCGGAAGCACGGCGTAGTTATTCCTTTGCGGACTCGAATCTCGGCTTTGAGGTCAAACCACTTCGCGACATGATTGTAGGTGATGTGCAATCGTCGTTGCTGACGATGGCTGTGGCGGTGGGCCTTGTCCTGCTTATTGCCTGCGCGAACGTGGCAAATCTGCTTCTTATTCGTTCTACCGGTCGAAAACGTGAGTTTGCTATCCGCTCTGCGCTCGGTGCGGGACGTATTCGTATTGTGCGTCAACTCCTTACAGAAAGCATCGTTCTGTCGTTGATCGGTGGCACGCTGGGAGTGGCGCTTGGGCTAACCGGAGTACGCACACTCTTAGCGATGAATCCTGGCAATATTCCACGTATCGGACAGACCGGGGCATTCATTGGCGTAGATTGGCGCATACTGGTTTTCACGATAGGGTTGTCACTGTTTACGGGAATTCTCTTTGGGCTGTTTCCAGCTCTAACCGCATCGCGACCGGATCTGAACACCACACTCAAGGAAAGTGGCAATCAGCAGGGCGCTGGTTTTGGACAGAACAGGGCGCGCTCTTTGTTCGTCATCAGCCAAATGTCTCTGGCTGTTGTGCTTCTCATTGGAGCTGCACTTCTGATTCGTACCTTTATCGCACTGCGTGAAGTGAGCCCAGGTTTTGATCCTCGCAACGTGCTCACGATTGACATGTCACTCGCTGGAAACCGGTTTGCGAAGACAGCCGATGTCTCAGGCTTTGTGAGCAATGCACGCGTCCGTATTAACGCCATTCCCGGCGTCCAGGATTCAGCTATGACATGCTGCCCGCCGTTCGCAAGTAGATTCGGCCTGCCTTTCATCGTGGTTGGCCGATCCCCGGGAAATTCTTCCAACGCGGACAGTGCCGAATGGATCAACGTGTCCCCAGGCTACTTCGATGTGTTCAAAATCCCTATCCTACGTGGGCGTAGTTTTACGGAACAGGATAACGAAGCTGCGCCGCCCGTGGTTCTTGTCAACGAAGCAATGGCAAAACGGTACTGGCCCAATCAGAATCCGCTTGGTCAACAGATTGTCATCGGCAACGGCTTGGGCCCCAGATTCAAAGATGTACCCCGGCAGATCATCGGTATAGTGGGAAATACGCGGGACGTTGCTTTGACCATGCCTCCTGCTCCGGCGATGATAATTCCGCAGGCGCAGGAATCTAATGAAATGACTGCTTTCTGGAATCAGTTCGGCCCTGCCCATTGGCTGGTCCGCACGCGAGTAGAGCCGCACCAGATGGCACTGGTCATTGCCAAACAACTGAGCGAAGCTAGCGGTGGTCTGGCTGTCGGGCATATCCGCTCGATGGATGAGGTAATGAGTAGTTCGATTTTCCGGCAGAACTTCAATATGCTCCTGCTCACTATCTTTGCTGCTTCTGCGCTTGTACTGGCCACTGTGGGAATCTACGGAGTCGTGTCCTATTCCATCGCTCAGCGCAGCCGGGAGATCGCCGTTCGCATGGCGCTTGGCGCTGGTCGAGCCAACATTCGCAACTTGGTCTTACGGCAAGGGATGTTATTGGCAATAGTCGGAGTCTCGATTGGAGTAGGCGCGGCATTCGGACTTGTGCGCTTCATCGCAAGTCTTCTTTTCGGCGTCACGACTTGGGATCCAATTGTGTTTCTGTCTGTGCCATTACTACTACTCAGCGCGGCGTTACTCGCTGTATGGCTACCGGCGCGGCGAGCAATGCGAGTTGACCCTATCCAAGTTCTCCGAACGGAATAAGGTACGCAACAACGAATTTCATTGACCGACCCAAGATGTAAAGAACACCTGATCTCCTATTGAGTGTTTGTGCTCACAGAATTCCTCAAAAGGAAGGGCCACTCTTGGTTTCGCGCGCGCTGGGCATGAACACATGATGTTGTTGTAATTCCACCTCGCCACTGCTTTCCTTGGCGCCAGCATTTTGAACACCAGTTCTTGGATAAACTATATCCCTTCCTCAATAATTGTTTTATCCTGCCTAACCATATTCGCATGGTCTTCGTCTGAACTAAGCAACATAAAATCCTCCTTTTTCGCCCGCTCGGCAGTATCGAGGATCATCTCATGAAGATTGTCTTTCTATTGCCGTGTAGCGGCGAAATGCCGGCTGGCGGACTCAAGATCGTTTACCAGTACGCGGACGGTCTAGCTGGCCGAGGACACGAGATCACGGTTGTCCACCCATCGTTTCTCTCCTCCGTTCCTGTTGGATTCGGTTTTGGGTTGCGCTCGTACTTATTGAATTATATGAAACAGGCCGTCAATGGAACGTGGGGGCCAGATAGGTGGTTTCGTTTCAAGTACCCGGTAAAGCTGTTATGGACGCCCGCACTACATCGATACTTCATCCCGCATGCAGATGCATACGTTGCTACTTCGTGGCTGACTGCGGAAAAACTCGCATCTTGGCCGTCGATTTCACATACTCGGCTCTATCTTATTCAGCATCTGGAGACATGGGGCGGCCCAGAGGATCGAGTGCTGTCAACTTGGCGTGCCGGACTGACCAATATTGTTATCGCCCGCTGGCTGGAGGCGATTGCACACGAGAACGGCCAGAAGGCGATTTACATACCGAACTGCGTTGATTTCGATTCCTTCAATTGCGATCAACCCGTTGAAGACCGAGAGCCTACGAGGGTGGCCATGCTTTATCACGATTTCGCTTGGAAGGGATCCGCGGACGGCATTCAGGCTCTGAAGATCGCAAAGGGCCGTGTACCGAATTTAACAACTGAGATGTTTGGGGTTCCAGATCCGCCTCCGGATCTTCCGGAGTGGATTCGATATCGTCGCAATCCACCCCAGCAGGAGCTTAGAGCACTCTACAACAGAGCGGCCATTTTTGTCGCGCCGAGTTGGACAGAGGGATGGGGATTGCCACCATCTGAGGCTATGATGTGCGGGGCCGCTGTCGCAGCGACCGACATAAACGGCCATCGTGAATTCTGTATCGATGGAGAAACCGCACTTATGGCTCCAGCCCAAAACCCCCTTAGGCTCGCCGATTGCATCGTTCGATTGGTCACGAACGCAGGCCTACGGATGCAGATAGCAGTCCGAGGGCATGAGTACATCAAACAATTCACATGGACAAAAGCTCTTGATGCATTCGAGAAGGCGCTAGGTGTATCGATATATAGCTGAAGCGGGTGCCAAGAGTAGGCGAGAGCGACGACGGTCTGCAAGGAAGGGTTTGGATTTTCTCGTAGAGTTTGATTAGGGTTTCGGATCTGCTTTAGGCGCGAGTTCTCATCTTCCATCGGGCGCAGCAGCTGCGTTTCGCTCACCTCATGCCGCCGTATTTCGACTTCCACCTCGAGGCGGGCCTTCAGTCTCGTCGGTCACTGCGGCCGGCTGTGCATTCTCTGATCTATCCAAAATGGAACTATGCGACAGACGACCAGGTATCTAGGCGTTCGAACGTTCCTCGGCTCCCTTTCTCCATTTCTAGACGACCAGGCCCCGTCTTATACGCTGGCGTTCCGGTCTTGTAAATCGGATCTTCAGTACTGCTGCTAAGAAAGAGTCAAATTGAAGCCAAACTCCGCGAAGTCGAACAGAAGCTTGCCCCATCGTGAGTCGATTCGCCGCCACTGCCGCGTATGAAAAGGCTCTGCAATTGCAATTGCCTAGTTGGAGACTGACGATCCTAGAGAGTCACGCTTGTTGCATTTCGCTGCGGCAGCTAACAAAGCTTGCAATAGAGTCTCTGCGGGTTTTCAGCACTTTGGTTGGGATTGGAACGATCTTCTCTCGGCACGGAGCTTCTCTCCATCATGTCGCAAGAGCAGATACGGCGTTTCGATAAGAGATTCCCCGTTGTCTGACTCATAGGAAAGGGTCGCCCTTCCAGCAGCGACGTTTACCATCGGTATCTCCTGTCAAAACGATGGACAGAGAAGACCAGAAAAGTTGTCACAGCTAACTATTCGTTGACACGATAACATAAGCATGCGAAGACGTTGATCATTAATCAAAATCCTTACTCATAGATGTCTGGCATATGGGGGAGCTGTTATGCAAGTTATCGATGCCAAAACGTTGATGCGCCGAACAGGTCTAACTTCTTACCACGAACCGGCACTGCCTATGCACAATTGTCCGACACCCGAGGGTGTGCGTGAGTATCTTAAACAAAGCAATGAGAGACTGGTCTATTTGCAGGCGAAGTATAGCCGAGTATCCGCCGCCGCAATGAATCATTCGCAATGGAGGCGTGAGTACATAATGCGCGAGATAGACCTTGAGCACTTCCGCGCCGATTCGGCATATATGTGGCAACGTCGTGACTTTAATTTCCCGATTAATTATCTGTGTACTTACTACTATATAAAGCAGTCAGCCTATGGCAGGCTCCTGGAGTTGTGCACAGAAGATAAGCTCTTTGGCATTCAAGCTATAGAGCTTGGCGATCAGGTCATAACACGCGATAGGCTTGATTCCGTTTGCGAGTTGTCATTTCTGCAGATGGCCCTTGAACTGAAACAAAAGTCCAGACTAAGAATTCTTGACATCGGCAGCGGATATGGCCGGTTCGCTCATAGGGCCGTACAATGCTTTCCCTCAATGAGGGTCTTATGCGCAGATGCAATCCCGGAGTCATCGTTTCTTTGCGAGTTCTATCTTCGATTTCGCGGCGTTGATCGATCAGCTAAAATTGTTGAACTTCACGAGTTGACAGCTACAACTATATCTGAGAATCGAGTCGATCTCGCGGTAGCGATAAATTCACTGTCTGAATGCTCGGCAAGTGCAATTTCTTGGTGGCTGGAACTACTCGCTGAATCAAAAGTGAGATATCTTTTTTTTATCCCTCATTCTGGCTACGAAGGGGGGAAACTATCCTTTAGCGCAGAGATTAATTGTGCCGACCCAGCCGATATTATGCAACTCATTCACAGACATGGGTATAAGGTGATTGTGTCGATGCCAAAATATGACAATCCCTTGCTGCAGGACTGCGGTGTATCTCCTTCCTATCATTACTTATTTGAGAGACAGCGATAAAGGAAGTTGAGAAGCTCGTATGATTGAAGGGTCCGGAAACCAGTTTGAATTAGAGGATTAGAAATCGGTTTGTTTTGGTTCAGCGATATCGCGGTTAACCGTGATATGGCTGGTGTATGCCTCTGGTGTCCTGTAGACCAGGGCCCTGTGAGGACGACTCTCCCATGAATAGTTGTCCACTCATGTTGAAGTTGTGGCCTGTTTTCAGGAGGCCAGGACGAAGTTGGGGAAGTCCTCGAAGACCCAGTTGTTTTGAGGGTGTGATAGATGACTCCCAGGAACTTGCGTGCCAGCGCGATGTTGGCTTTGCCTCCACCGCGACGGCGCTGGATACGCTGATAGAACGTCTGCAGGAAGGCGCTGTATCGCTTGGCGATGAGCGCGCACTGCACCAGTGCGGTACGCGCGAGTTTGTTTCCCTGCTTGGTGATGCGCCCTGAGCGCTCCGTTTCGTTGGAGTTCTGCACCCTCATTGTATTCCTGTCGCCAGGCTTCGATAACCTGTTTTGCATCCGCCAGTTCTGGTACCAGTGCGTGTCCAGGCACTCGACCCGGAAGGTACTATATTGCACTACACCACGAAAGCGTTATCTGTCGGCTTGCCTGGCCCCGAGAAGTCCTGCAGCATCGTTTTATCCAGCATCAGCTCGGCTATCAGCTGTTTGCCGATTTTCCTAACTCTCATTTTGGAACAGTTCTTGCCGGGCCCTTCACAGTCTGTGGGTTGCGGAAAAGCAGCGAAAGCTGGGCACAGCCAACATCTGCGTTGCTAGGGCGAACTTAGGCTAAGTTTTCAGATCCTACGGGACTGCAAGGACGAATTCAGTGATGACCTAACGACGAGACCGGCTTGCCTCAAACCTGACATAGGGGGCAGGAGCATCGAGGCCGATGACCTGTTCAAGGCAGGCAAGTGCGGATTCCACCAGGGCCCGAGGGCGACGACCCTCAAGTTCGAGCCCGAATATATGCACGCAGTCTTTTCTTATTCCTGAACTGAAAAACTCCATCCAGAAAGGGCTAGGTCCATACCATCAGATCACGTAGTGAGGAGTCAAAATGTACATTACGGCTCAGCAGTGGCAAAAGTATCGCGAAAGTGGATATCTATTGATCACATCGTATTTCACGAGCGAGGAGATCGATCTCATCCGAAATGAGTTGCCGTCTCTTTTCAATCGAGAAGGGCCGCAAAGAGTCCTAGAGGGAAATGGTCTCGTGCGTTCCGTGTATGGAGTTCACGCTTCCAATGACCTTTGCGCAAAACTCGTTAGACTCCCGCGATTGCTCGAGCCCGCGATACACATTCTTGGAAGTGACGTGTATGTGTATCAGTCCAAGATCAATGCGAAACTTGGTATGGGGGGAGATGTCTGGGAATGGCACCAGGATTTCATCTTCTGGCACAAAGAAGACGGTCTGGTGGAGCCGCGTATCATCAATATGGCAATCTGGCTCGATGACGTGAATGAATTCAACGGGCCATTGATGTTCATTCCAGCATCCCATCATTTGGGAATGATCGACGTGCATATTTCTCAAGACCAAATGATGCCACAAGGATCGGACACGTGGAGCCGTGATGTATCGTCCAAGTTAAAATTTGCGCTTAATTCGGTCTCGATAAGAACGCTTGCAAAAAAGAACGGAATAGAAGCTCCCAAAGGGCCAAGAGGGTCTCTTCTGATCTTTGATTCCAATGTTTTTCACGCATCATCCTCCAACATGTCTCCAGAGGACAGAGCGGTACTGCTCATCACATATAATAGTGTTGAAAATCCGCCTTTGTCCGGAAAGTCTTCGCGCCCGACGTTCTTAGTGTCCCAAGATTGTAAGGCTCTACAGGCGCTCCCCAGTGACAGCCTCTTTTAGCTGGAAGCAGCCGTGATCAGCGACAATCAAAATTCCCGACTTGACAACAACGACAATTGGAGCAACAAGATTGCAGACCGTGAGAGCGGATCGGGTTGGCCATAGACAAGCAATACGAAGGTTTGCTTTGCGTTGGAGAAGACGAGAAGACGGAGAGGACACAGGAAATAGCAGCTTCGAAGGTGTGGATGGACACGAAGACCATGCGGAAGTATGGACGTCTGGAGCGGGTGTCGAGCACGTTGCCGGTCAAGCCTCGCGGTCTGCCACCCGACCCGTTCGCGGATGTGTGGGCGAGGTTCGGAGGGGTTGGATGTGAGCGCCGGGCTTGAGCCAAGACGTTGGTCGAGCGCTTGCAACGGCGCTATCCAGGGCGTTTTCAGGATGGCCAGTCGCGGATCTTACAGGGCGGGTGAAGTACTGGCGAACGACGGAGGGCCCAAGCCGCGAAGTGTTCTTCCTGCAACAACACCATCCGGTTCGGGCCGGCGCTTCCCGCATTTGATTTATCACTTCGTTCTGACATACTCGACTGGGAAACAGGGACAGTCTGCTTTTCCGAGAGCTTCGAGAGCCTGAGCGAAGGCTTGCAAAACGCACTCTGGGAGATGGGCAAGGTACCAGCACAGTACCGCACGGACCGGCTTTCGACGGCAGTGAACAACACGCTGCGACCGGCCGAGTTCACATCCCGCTACGAAGGTCCGTTGCGCTACTATGGTCTGGGGTGAGAAGAATCCAGGTTGGCCGGCCCGCGGCAACCGAGAGCAGCGATATCGAGCAGCGTCATCACCGCTTTAAGTGTGCCGTGGAGCAGGCGCAGCGCCTGCGACTTCGTCAGTATGGAGGAGTATCAACGCTTTCTGCGCACGCTGTTCGCGCGCCAATCGATTTCTGGCGGCAGTATCCGAGGTGCTCACTGATGACCGCCAAATGCGTTATTTCCATGGAACGCATCGTCTGCGTTTAGCCTACCAGAGCTTCCAAATGTAACTGGCATTCAAGGCAGAACAGCACTCGTGTGATTCATGGATTCCTTACTAGGTATTGCAATCGCGGGCGAGTGGATGCATTTAGAGTCAGTAATGGACGCTGAGACACGGACTACCGCGCTATGAATAGCCGGGAAAGGGATTGCTACATGTGCTTTAGCGAGCGCGAAATAGATAATAGTAAATAAATATTCAGGGCTGCACGGTCCGGCTCTGCAGTTAGCGCTACTTATAACTAGATCGTAATCTATAACATAATCTTGCGCTGTATATGACTAAATGCTTAATCGACACCTAAGTGAGCGTTGCCCTATATAGACGGCCAGATGCTAGGAAAGCGGGGTACTGATAATGCAGAAGCCGTATCACACCGTGAGAGCGCGTTTTCTGAGAGCTGACGAGCGACCCTTCTCGAGTGAGACGCCTGAGACTCCATTCGTAATCGAACCTCTGCGTTTTTCCGACGGAGCTTTCTTAAGCGACTTTCTTTCCTGGGAATCAGAACAAATCATCTGTGACCTTGCCACTTACGGTGCTCTTCTTTTACGTGGCTTTCAGATTGACTCAATGAATGAATTTGAGAGGCAGATACTTGCGATTCGCGGAATGGACGCCATAGATGAAGTGTTGATGTCTGAACCGGGTCGCACGCTTGTGGAGGGAACGCGTTGTGTATTCCATACAAATACGCTTATCAAGACAGGGGGGACGTTAAGTTTCGGAGGATTTCATACCGAGAACTACTATGTCGCCGATGTCCCAGGCGTTATATCCTTTTTTTGCCTTAAGCCATCGTGGCAAGGTGGCGAGACGGGCTTATTAAATACCGCACGTCTATATAGTGCGCTGCCGGATGCACTAAAGCAGGCCTTAGAAGCTAAGGCATTCAGCGTATCAAGGGAAAGCTTAGTTTCTATTGCTAACAGATATGACCTGATGCTGCCCGAGATAGAAGAGTTTTGTATTAAGCATGACCTCTCTGTTGTAGATCACGAGACAGGAAAACAAATGGTACTGTACAAACCGAGCGTGCTAGTACACCCCGTAACAGGAGAGCGCTCTCTAGCTATTAATTTTACGGGGGAACTAGGCCGTGTGGGATTCGTGCCGATTCTGCGAGAAGCATTTCTTTCGGATTATAGTGGCATGCGATGGGCTATCCATCGGGCCAGTTGGAGGCATCCAGGCTTAGTGCAGGCGGGGGAGAACTTGAGAACTATCATACTGCGTCCCAAAGTTGCGCTTCCAATATTGGTTAAACAATGGCTAGCTTGGCTCAGGAAATCGCAAACGATAGCTCCTAAGGCTCAGGAGGCAGAGACTATCGGCTCTATATTTACAGAAACTGACGTAAGACTGGTGGCTCGGCTGATGCGACGGTACTATTCTGCTTTTAGGTGGGAGAAGGGCGATATTTTGATTATTGATAATTTAAAGATGGCTCATGCGGGTATGCCAGGTTTTGGTAGGCGTAATTTGAAAGTGATTATTTCTAACCGCATAAACATGCCTTGCTCTTCTAATGGTGGCGGTGTATATGCTCCGGCAACTAACGAGAGATCGGAGAGCTTCGGCGCAAAGCTGCGGACACTGGAAAAGCGACGGAAGTTGAATTGTCGCGAATAGGAGCAGTCATAAATTTCGCTGCGTAGCGACGGGACGAGGGGCAGATCGTCGTGCGCAAATTATGTGTGCTAATGAGGTGGAAAGAGTGATCAAAGAACTCCGCTTCGCCCCTTTGGGGATACGCTACGGCCCAGCCACCATCGGCGGCACTGACAAAGGAAGAACGACGTTCTAACGACTATCGAGAATTTCGGTTGTCGTTGACCGGAACAGTTGCTTGACGCCAGACACCGCTGATTCGTAAGCATCCGGCTCTTACCGTGTGGACAGGTCGTACGATTGGTCCGGCTATGGCTTCGTGAGCGATCCGAATCAAGTTGATCACGAGCTGTCCGCAAAGCGGATTCTTCGTACGACGGAGGAGATGCAACGCTGTTGCCAGATGCATAGATCGCACAAGTGAACGGAGTCAACACAAACCAGGTTTCCCGAGGCGATAAGATTTTCGCGACGTTATTCTACTCGAGGAGTCAGTCCTTTTCCTTCGACCATGGCCTGCCCAAGTTCAGTTGCTTCTCATTGCAGAGACATCCAAAACTATACAGCCAATTGAACAGCCTCTCCCAATTGCAGAAGCCATATTAGGTGGTAAATTGTTGGCCGATCACCACGAGCACGGGTCTCAGTTGCGTGTTGTACCCTGCGCGTGGTTTGTTCCGGACGTAGGGCAGCAATGTCAATCGACAACTCTACTCCTTCAGCTTTAGCTTGTCTTTATTTGCATCCATGAAGGCCTGGAGCTCTTCGGTAGACGAAAGAAGGCGTTGCCATTGTTCGTAGTAGAGGCTCACGGGAAATCGACCGAGTCCGTAGACGCTTACCGCACCCTTCTCGCTTACCTTAAACGACAGTTTACCTGACGTTGACTTCTTGTTTATCTGTTGCTCCAATTCTGCTATACGGCGAAGTAGATCGTCTGTGGTTGGTTCCGGCATAGCAATAATTTCTGCCTTATTCTCTTAGATTTTTGAGTAGATAAGCTCTTGGTTTCGCAATCTGAAATATGTCAGTCTTGAAAAGGTAAGTTTACCCATTTTTAAATTTATATGAAGATCCAATCCCGACGCAATGCAAATAGCCCACCCGTTTGCGCTTTCAGCCAGCGAGATTCACATTTGGAGTCTGCTCATCAGACGTCCGGACATTGAAACAACCGTATTTAAAGGCATTTTGACTGATGATGAACTAGACCGTGCGGCACGATTTCGCTTTAGTAGCCTGCGTGATTCATTTATCGTAGCACATGGTGCACTGCGATACTTGCTCGGGCACTATTTGAATATTCGGCCGAAAGACATTCAATTCACGCACGGTTCGAAGGAAAAACCTGCCCTTGTTTCAGCCTTTGACGTCCAGTTCAACATGACACATTCAGGCAACCGGGCTGCCATTGCTCTGACCACAGGATTTTCTCTTGCTCTGCCTAAGTCCGAAGCGACTCTCGAGGGCGTGTTGACGACCTCAGCGGTATACATGACCGTGTCGAACATAATGGAAGGCATCGTTGCTTCGTTCCATCGATCGTAGTCAGCCAACGAGTCTGCGCGACTGTACCGTCGAGCTGAAAGCGTTTTGCCTACACCTGGTGGTCCGTAGCACAGGCCGATATACCGGTAGGCCTTGCAAGCGTCGCTGAACTCGACAAATTTGCGGTGCTCTGAAGTCTCGACAAACCCGTCATCACTCGTTCTGTAACGCTTGATTTTGGTTGTGGGTTCTGCTGCGGGCGCACTGACTCGTGTTCGCTCAATCGATTGCCCCTTCTTGAGATGGAGAAGAGCATCGACGGTCTTCTGCCTGCTGTCCAGAATGCTCCTGAGTTCTCGACGACGGCTGTTGCGAACACGAACGATGTCGCGGAGCGCAATAGTCTCTCCCGCAATTTCGGCGGAGATGGCCCGGCAGAGGAAGCGGTCCTTATAGAAGACGCGAATTTCCGCCATATCGCGTGGATCATAGCGTATCGTCACGTCTTCTCCCACGTAGGCTGCAAGCGTCAGAGACAGATAGCGGAAACCCTGGAAGTGGATGCCGTCGCGGCGAATCTTTCGCGGTCGGACCTCTTCCATCAACAAGAGGTCGAGCTGCTCTAGCGACTCCGGCACGCGAGGCAAGAACCCGCCCTCCTCCCACTTGGTTGAAGGCGCAAGCTCTGCCTGCGCCACAGGCGTCCGCTGATATACCTCGATCAGAAATGCGCGGAACCGCTCATCCAACTGATCAAGCGTTAGGGTCGGCTTGCGACGACCACGACGCGTGTATCCCTCCAGATCGCAGAGGAACATCTCATTCACGGTCCGAAAGAAGCGTTCGATCTTGCCGCGGCCTTGCGGTTTACCCGGTGTCGAGAACACAAGCCTTATCTTCAAGTCGACGGCCACCTGCTCCAGGTGCTTAGAAACGAAGTCCGCACCGTTGTCGACATACAGAACGTCGGGAATCCCGCAAACCTGCCAGTGCGCATCGGCCTTTCTCCAGATCGCTTGCCTCATTGCGAGAGAGGTCCGGAGTGATGAAGGTGGATCGAAGCTGAGAAAGTAGCCTGCGATCGAGCGGCTGTAGTCATCGATCACGGCCGTGAGCCAGGGGCGGCAAGCTGAGCCATCCTCCTTAAGCAGAAGAATGTCCAACTGCGCATGATCGGCCTGCCAAAGCGCGTTCGGTCTAGAAGCCTCACGGCGATGAACCATCTCGTATAGCTCGCCGAATCTGCGGGTGCCTTGCTGTGCAAGCGTCCGGAGGTCATTCGGCAGGTTGAGTGCGATGTCGCGCACTACCCAGTAGGTTGGAGCGGGTTCACCGATAAGTTGCGCGAACTGCTTCGCCTGACGATGGACCGAGGTGAGAGGAAGGGGCGGCTTCTCCAAAGCAAGACCCTCAATCGCCTCGCGCAATCGCGGCGTAACGATACGCCGTCCACCAGAGTCTATGCGGCCCTTCCGGACCAGCCCACCAAACCCTCACGCTTGTAACCCGATACCCAGCGCTGCAGCGTACGGAAAGAGACTCCTGAGCCCTCGGACACCGATCGTAACTCCCGGCCATTTTGCAGGTGAGGCTCAAGTAGCTTGTATCGCTCCAGGGCGACCTTGCGTTCAACTTCGGACATGTCGGCCAGCGCTTGCACCCTACAGCCTACGACAAATAATTCCTCAAAAGCTACGACAAATAATTCCTCAAACCACAGCGGAAATTTCGTCACGCCGCATGGGCATGATCAGGTCGGTCAATCCCGACGTCGATAAGTAATGGTAAGTTCTGTTTTCGGGGCGGACGCTAAGATGTTGGCTGGGGGCCATCAGCGCGACTCGAGCATTACTTTCCTGCTCCCCGAAAGAGGATGCCAGCGCCGATACGGAGCTGGTTCTGATTATCTCCCTGCAGGTTGCGTAGCGAGGCGTAGTTGTAGTCGGCCCGCAATGCCCGTATCCAGATGTGTCTAGAGATGGCGATATCCAGTCCTCCGCCGACGGCCATGGCGAATGAGGTGTCATAGGTGGTCGGCAGTTTGCCAACGGGCGCCGGAAAGTAGCCGTCGAAGCCATGCACTCCACCAAACAGCACCTGTGCAAAGGGCTGGAATTTTGTATGAGTAGGCCAGCGCATCCGAACCCCTCCCATGCCGGAGACCAGGCTCAGGCCTGCATTGAAACTAGGGATATTTCCCGTGTGGTGGCCCGCTACTTCTGCTACCGCCGAAAAGTTTCTCCATACCGGATAGGAGAATTCGCCCGTGCCGCCCGACATCCAGAAGCAACCGCATCCTCCGACCGGAGCGTTGGCGCGCAGTTCACTGAAGGTGATCGACGCATCGAGGGTGTTGGATGGCCTCTGCTGCGCTATCACTGTCGAGGTGAGCGATAGCAGCAACGTGTTGACGAAGATGCGTAGGCGTCGGTTCATCGCTCCTCCTATTCGACAGTCAGGGTTACGATTGTGCTGCGAACCAGGCTTCCGCTGGTGCCGGTTACGGTGATGGTGTAGGTCTGCTCGGTCTGCGAGAAATAGCCGCCCTCGCCGCATCCCGACGCGGCGCCAAAGGAGGCCAGCGCGACCAGCATCCACAACAGGAGCCGCTGCGGTTTTTTGCGATGGCGCTTCAGACAGGCGAACGGCACCAGCAGCAGCGCGAACGCGACCGGGCCCAGGCGGCGGCTGCGCGAAGCCATGCTGCTCTGGTGCGGCACGCTGACGGTAAACGTAGTGTTCGCTCCCGCCGCTCCCAGTGTGACGGCTGCCGGGGTGAAGATGTAGGTTGCGCCCGGCGGCAGGTTTGTCGCGCTCATCGTCACCGGGTTGGTGATTGGCACGCCAACGATCGGGCTGACGACTATGGTGAAGTTCGCCGAGGCTCCCGGCGGGATCAGTTGCCGCCCCGTGCTCGATACAACGGTAAAGTCCGGCGGCGGCAGGGTAATCACCACAGCGACCGGCGGGGAGGTGGACGGTGGGAAGTTTGCGTCGCCGCTGAAGACGGCCGTGATGGTGTGCGTTCCCGGGGCAAGCGTCGAGACCACCAGCGTCACGGTTATTGTGCCTCCGGACGGACCGATGCCTGTGGTTGGGATCGTCACGGTGCCGAGCACCGTTGTGCCGTCATCGAAGGCCACGGTTCCAGTGGCCCCGACCGGCACCTCCGCGGTCAGTGTCACCGGGCTGCCTTCCTCTACTGGTTCCGGGGGCGGCGTCAAGATGATGACCTCGACCAGCAGGGTTCCGTTGACGAAGACGAAGCCGTAGTTCGTTGCGGACAGCGTACCCTGCGTCACGGTGATCGGATAGGCGCCAACCGGGGAGGCCGTCGTTGCTATCGTCGATACCGCTGCTGCGCCCGAGACCACGGCTTGCGTGTCTCCAGCGACGAACCCGGTGATCGTCGTTGTCAACGTCGGAGTCGGCGCACCAAACACTCGCTTGGCATCGTTCGCGGTCACCGTGAGCGTTGCCTTGGTCACCGTCAGCGTGCCGTTCACGAATGTGAAGGTATAGTTCGCTGCCGCGAGTGTGCCCAGTGTTGGCGTGATGGGATATGTTCCGACAGGAGATGATGGCGTCGCTGTCGTCGCGAGGCTGGACGCGCCCGAGACCACGGCTTGCGTGTCTCCAGCGACGAAGCCGGCGATGGCCGTCGTGAACACCGGGTTCGGCTGACCATACACTCGCGAGGCATTGTTCGCCGTTACTGTCAGCGGAGCTTTGTTCACGGTCAACGTGCCGTTCATGAATGGGAAGGTGAAGGTATAGTTCGTTGCCGCAAGTGTGCCCTGCGTCACTGTGATCGGATAGGTGCCAACCGGGGAGGCCATCGTTGCTGTCGTCGATACCGCCGCCGCGCCCGAGACCACAGCAGAGGTGTCGCCGTTGACGAAGCCGGCGATGGTCGTCGCGAACGCCGGGTTCGGCTGACCAAACACTCGCGAGGCATTGTTCGCCGTCACCGTCAGTAGAGCCGGAGTTACGGTCAACGTGCCATCCACGGTGTGGACGGTGTAGTTTGAAAGCGCTGCTCCTGTGACAGTCGGAGTGATGGGATATGTTCCTACAGGTGAGCTTGTGATCGCTATGGTGGATGCGGAGAAGGTGAAGGTATCGCCAGGGACGGCACCCGTGATCGTTCCTGTAAAGGCCGGGTTGGCTGCTCCATACGTGCGTGAGGCGTTATTCGCCGTCACGGTGAGCGGGGCTGGCGTTACCGCCAGCGCGAAGTTAACTGACGAACTCTCGCCGGGGGTGGTCGCGGTCACCAACAGATCTCCTACGTGTGCGCCGATTGCCATCACGCTGGCCTGTCCGCTGCTGTTTGTCGTTACGGTGCCGCCAGGCGAAAAACTCAGTCCGGCTCCGGCAAAGGTCACCTTGGCTCCCGCTACAGGAGTCCCAACGGATGTTGTGAGCACCACGGTAAGAAGCTGGGCGAAGGCGTTTCCATAGACGGCCCCCTGATCGTTGCCGCCCACCAATTCGAGGGCGGTCGGTAAAGAACTCGCAATAGTTACAGTCAGAGGGCTGCTCATGCTCGCCCCGTAGTTTGCATCTCCTGAGTACATTGCGGTGATGGTGTGGGCTCCGACACTCAGCGAACTGGTCGTGAAGGTAGCCAGTCCGCTCGCATTGATGCTTCCTGTCCCGAGTACGGTGGTTCCTTCATAGAAGGTCACCGTGCCCGTCGGATCAGGGCCACCGGTCGGCGCGGGAGGAGCCACCTGCGCGGTAAGAATGACCGGCTGGCCCTGCACCTGCGGGTTCACGTCCGCCGTTAGCGTCGTTGTCGTTGATACGGGAACGACCATGAAGAGATAGGCTGTCAGGTTGCCCATCTCCGGAGAGTTACCAGTGCCGTGTCCGCTGCCGTTGTGGCCGCCTTCGTTGCCGTATGCGGCATAAACATACAGCGTGTGCAGCCCAAACTGTTGCTGGCCGAGGGTGATGTTGAAGCTCGCCGGATTCGTGCCAGTCCCGGTTGCTTTTGAGTCGGCACTCAACCGGGTCCCGCCGTCGACCTCGTAGTACACCGCAGTTGGAGGCGGATTGGTGGCCGCAGGGTTGATGCTCCTGTATGCGCTGGTCACATCCACCGTGAAGCCGGGCGCACGATTGTATGTCTGGAAGACATTGACCGTCGATATCGTCAGCGGATCGACTACCCCGGCAATGGTTGTGGTCAGCGGCACGGCCTGGTGTCCGTCCACGTCGATCACCGTTGCGTCATTTGTTTGGAGGTTGAGGAAGTAAACCTTGTTAGCCGCTGGGTACACCACTACATCCTGTGGGCCCCTGATATTCCGGTCCAGCACTGCAGCCGTGATGCTGTTGGTCGCTCCGTCGAGCACAACCAGACCGGGGCTGACGGTGGGACTGATTATATTCTTGGTGAGATAAACAGAGTTAGTCACCGGGTTTACCCCCACCCCATAGGAGAAGGTCCCCGCAGCGGATGTGTCTATCTGGGTTGAATTGTTGGTCGCTCCGTCGATGAACGTCACGTCGCTACTTGCTGAGTTGCTGACGTAGATCTTGTTGGTTGCCGTATTCACGGCTATCTGACGGGGAAAGGTCCCCGTGGTCGGGGTGGCGATGACGGTGTCGGTTTCTCCGTCGATCACCGAAACGGTATTGCCCGGGGCAGTGTTGAAGATGCCACTGTCGGCGACGTAAATCTTGTTGGTCACAGGGTTCACCGACACCCACCCAGGGGTTGACCCCACAGTCACCGTGTCTATGACGTTGTTGCTCGTTCCGTCGATCACCGAAACGGTATTGCCCATGACGGTACCGAAGCCACCATTGGTGACATAGACCTTGTTGGTCGCAGAGTTCACGCCTGCGTAAGAGGGCCCGGCTCCCACTGTTGGGCTGGCGATCACAGTGTCGCTCGCTCCATCGATCACTGAAACGGTGGTGCCGCCAAAGTTGGGGACATAGATTTTGTTGGTCACAGGATTCACGGCCAAATGCAGCGGAAAAGAACCCACAGTGACCGTGCTGATGACGGTGTCGGTCGCAGAGTTGATCACCGAAACGGTGCCGTCAACCGCGTTCGCAACATAGACCTTGTTGGTTACAGGGTTCGCGACAACGTAAGCGGGGGCGGACCCCACAGTCACCGTGTCTACGACGTTGTTGGTCGCTACGTCAAGCACCGTGACGGTGTTACCCGGGGTGGCCGCGCCACCATTGGGGATATAGACTTTGTTCGTCACAGGGTTCACCGCCACCGCATTGCTGGGGAATATCCCTGTAGGCACAACGCTCGAGGTGTTGATAGCACCGTCGATCACAGTTACGTTGTTGCTATTGAGGTTGGTGGCATAGACCCTGTTGGTCACAGAGTTTACCGCAACTGCACCGGGGAAGGTCCCAGCAGGCACGGTGCTTGTATTGCTAGTCGCTCCGTCGATCACCGTCACGGTGTTGCCGCCGCTGTCGGTGACGAAGATCCTGTTGGTCACCGAGTTTACCGCTACCGCATTGGGACCAACCCCCACAGCTACCGGGCTGCCCGAGACGGTGTCGTTCGTTCCATCGATCACCGTCACGGAGCTGCTGGCATTGTTGGAGACATAGATCTTGTTGGTCACCGGGTTTACCGCCACTCCATTGGGCTGGTTTCCCACGGTCAATGTCTCTATGACGCTGTTGCTCGCTCCGTTGATCACCGTCACGGAGCTGCCGCTGAGGTTGACGACATACACTTTGTTGGTCACAGGGTTCACCGCCACCGCATAGGGCTGGTTTCCCACGGTCACCGGGGTGGGGAGGTTGGTGGCTCCGTCGATCACCGTCACGGTATTGCCGATAGAGTTGACCACGTAGACTTTATTGGTCAGCGGGTTTACCGCCATCGCAACGGGTTGGGCACCCACGGTCACCGGGGTGGGGAGGTTGGTGGCTCCGTCGATCACCGTCACGGTATTGCCGATAGAGTTGACGACGTAGACCTTGTTAGTCAGCGGGTTTACCGCCACAGCAAACGGGCCGGTCCCCACAGTTATCGGATTGCCCGAGACGGTGTCGGTCGCTCCGTCGATCACCGTCACAGTACCGTCGGCATAGTTGGCGATGTAGACCTTGTTGGTCACCGGGTTTACCGCCACTGCATGGGCGCTGGTCCCCGCAGTCACCGTGCTCGTGTTGTTAGTTGTTCCGTCGATCATCGTTACAGTGTTGCCGCCGCTATTGGCGACGTAGACTTTGTTGGTTATCGGGTTTACGGCCACCGCAATAGGGCTGGAGCCCACAGGCACATTGATCTGCGCCCACGCATTCACACTAAGAGAGGGACTGCCTATTGCAATCAGGCAAGAGATTGCCGCAGCCAACGCGAAACGCAACCCACAGGAACAGAAGATCTTCATCTCTGCATACTCCTGTTTGAGTTTCAGCCTGACATTTTGTTGTGGGAGCTTTAGTATCTTTGTCGGGTGCGATTATTGTCTGGGAGACGAGAAATCAATCAGACAGTCCAACCCCAGGATGCGAAGAATACTACCTCTCGGTTCTCACAGAGTCAACATACTCGCTCCCACCTTGCGGTCGGTGAAAAACCTATTTTCATTATGGTCCCCACTTTGAAAGCGCCCAGGTGAGGACTGCGCTTGAATCCCGTCTGCTCGGCTTCTCAGAGGTAATTCGAGACATGTCCTCCGGTCAATTGATGAAAACAGATGGGATGAGAAGGGCGGTCTCCAACGGGATGCGTTAAGCTCCCACGTTATCGACGCGCTCGAAGCGCGTGAGATAAGGACATTCAGCCCGACCATTTCGACATTGAGCCGCCCCCCAGCCCAATCATTGTGATGCGTTCGGGAGCCTCGCGAAAGAACTGGAAGGCCATCATCGTTCGGGTATAGGAGAGCACAAGGAAATTCGGATTGCTTGCAAGCATCTCGCTCTGGATTTCGCCGATCTGAAACTGCATGGTCACACTGTCGCCGTCCTGATAGACATGCGGACGAACCTCGGCAGACCTCCGCTGATCGATGCGATTCACCCTAAGGATCAACGTTGATTCCTGCATATCCTCCGACCGTACCTTCTTTGTAAGTTGTCCACCAAAATGTTGCCTCACGAAGGGAAGCACTTGCTCAGCATTGATCGTCGAGCGGAGGCTTACGTGGATCGGGAGAAGCTGAGGTTGACGCGCGCTGCTTTTGTTTCCATGAAACGGATGTTCGGGCGTTATCCGATGGGCTTGATATGCCGAATGCCTTCGCGATATGAGCCAATAATTTTAGTAACGACTGCAATGCGTGTGCCTCCTGAGTAGATTCAAGCTGCATAAAGCAACAGTTAAAGTGGCCGATGCTCCAACTCAAGAGCCAACTCCCGGCCGACCCCCGCGAAATCTCCCTGGACTTCCTTCGCGCGAGCGAGAGCTGCCTGAACGTGAGGCAGAATATTCTCAGCTCCTACGTGCTTTAGAAAATCGGAGCCCGCGATAAGCCGCGATGGTTGATCCCGCGCACCGCAGAGAAGAAGTGTTTTGCCCGCCTTATGCAGACGATCAGAGAATTGCTCTAGCGCGTGGATGCCAGTTGCGTCGAGCGCCGTCATATTACGAAGGCGCAGGATCACGACGTCTCCAAATGGCTTCAGATTCCTGGTCGCCTCAGCAAGTTTCTCGGTTGTCCCGACGAGAAACGGCCCATGAATGCGGAGAATGGTTACGTTGGACGGAATGTCCTTGTCCTGGAGAATGTGCGCCAGCCCATCTTCCAGGTATTCGCGTGTGACCGGCGCAACCGTCGTCGTCTCCGCTATACGGTAGATATAGAGGAGTGCCGCCAGTGTCATCCCGACTCCTACGGCTACAGTCAGGTCAGCGAAAACGGTCAGGGCGAATGTCGTAAACCAGACGGCAATATCGGTCTTCGACAGGCGAAGGATAGTTCCGATCTCCCGCCACTCCCCCATGTTGTAAGCCACGACGAACAACACCGCAGCCAGCGTTGCCAGCGGCACAAAACGAGCCAGTGGGGCGGCGACCAAAAGGATACCAAACAGCGTGAGCGCATGAACCATTCCCGCTACTGGGGTGAGTGCTCCGGACCGGATGTTGGTCGCTGTGCGAGCAATTGCCCCCGTTGCAGGGATGCCTCCAAAAAGTGGAGAGGCGATATTCGCGACTCCCTGCGCTACTAACTCCACGTTCGAATTATGGCGATCTCCACTCATGCCGTCGGCAACGACTGCGGAGACCAGGCTTTCGACTGCGGCTAGCAGCGCCACCGTGAAGGCCGATGGAAGCAAAGGGAGAATATGTTCGACGTGAAAATCAGGCAGGGCAAAGCGTGGAAAGCGGGATGCCACCGAACTTGCTGCCGATCGTCTCGATAGGCAGGTGGAAGGCAGCTACCAGAGCGGTCGCCAGCAAGAGGGCGACGATCGAACCTGGTAGCCGCTTCGTCAATCGTGGCCATAGCAAAATGACAACCAGCGAGCCCGCTGCGACAGCGACGGTTTGCCATCGTGTCGTTCCGGCATAGTGAATGAGCATCACGGCCCGGGCCAGGAACTCGCTGGGAACCGGCGGCGTCTTTATGCCGAAGAAATCTTTGATCTGGGTAGAAGCGATCAGCAGTGCGATGCCGTTGGTAAAGCCAATCGTAACCGGGCGCGGGATGTACTTGACGGCTGCGCCGAGGCCCGTGAAGCCCATAATGAGCAGCAGAAAACCTGCCATGATTCCGACCAGCGCCAAGCCGCCCAGGCCGAATTTGACAACGATTCCGGCGACGATAACAACGAAGGCGCCTGTAGGTCCACCAATCTGGGTACGTGATCCGCCCAGCGCGGAGATCAGAAATCCAGCCGCCACTGCGGTATACAGGCCAGCTTGCGGGGGCACACCGGACGCGATCGCAAAGGCCATCGCCAAGGGAAGCGCAACCAGACCAACCGTCAACCCGGCTACAAGATCCTGCAAGAATTGCCGAACCGTATAGCCGCGCAAACACTCGACGGAACGAGGAACCCACCCTTGCGCCGAACTCACCGGGCAGTCTCCAGCGGCTTCTCCATCTCATCCAACATTCCCAAAGCTTCCTTGAGATGGGCATGGAAGTAGGTGCGCATCAGACTCAGAACCTCAATGATGATGGGATCTCGAACCGAATAGAAGACCTGATTGCCAGCCTTACGATTAGAAACAATTTGCTTAGCTCGCAACACCGCGAGATGCTGCGAGACATTGGCCTGCTCCATGCCAAGCTTTTCGATCAACGCTCCGGCAGAGAGTTCTCCTGAGCTGAGGAGTTCCAGAATAGCGATTCTGGTCGGATGAGCGAGCGCCAGTCCCACGGTCACCCCCTGCAGGCGCGCGTCGAAGTATTGATCGACGACGCTTGGAGGAAGCTTCGTCATCGGATAGACATAGCCTTCCGGGAACCATACCCCGAGGTTCCGCTGGTCACCTACGTCTGCGGATACCCCGATGATCTCTTCCGCCTCTCGATAGTGTGGCTGGAGATCATCGTAGGTAATCGGCCAATCGACGCCGCGACCGTAGACGGTTTGCATCCTGAAGTCATTGGGCACCAGCCGGAGCGATGTTCCCTGCCAATGAAGAGTTGAGCCACCGAGCATGCGAAGGTAGTCGCTCATGAAGTTCATCGGGCCGCGCTGAACGTAATACGGATCGGGATCCGGAGTGCCCGGAGACAAGGCGTCATGATTGATGGGGTAGGGTCCGTTCGGAGTTCCGCGGAGTCCACCCATGCCGTAATAATTCGTCAGCATGGAACGATAACGGTCAGGGTCCATTGCGTCGGCGGAACCGGCATCAATGAGGACGACCCGCTTTCCGGCCTGGGATAGCTTGTGTGCGATGGTGGCTCCGGCGACGCCACCACCAACCACAACGACGTCGTAGACCGGTGGTTCGCTTCTGCAGAAGGCATGTCAAATCTCCAGGATCAGCTTCAGAAAACCGGCGGAATCGACCAGCTGCCATAGCCGGTTGGCTTGGCCCCCGGGGTGTGCGCGCCGGCGGTGCGATAGGACAGCTGCTCGATGTATGCCTGGGGAGAGGGAACTCCCCCGAATCCTGGCTCGCCGGGAGCTGGCTTCTTCAGGCCGGTGGCGGCGTACCAGCTGTCAGGAAGCATCGTCCAGTTCCCCAAATACCAAAGGGAGATCAGGTTCGACATAACGGGCCAGAAGATCGGCGAAGGCAAAACCTTCGTTCGCATCACGTCCTTCCGCTGCACCGGGTCTCCCGGTGAGGTAACAGCGGATGCGAGAGCGTAAAAGCTAGGGAGCAAAGTGCTTCCCAGCGCTCCTTCAAGGAGCGCTTGATAGGTATCCACCATTCCGGTGCCCTCGAGGTCGAGGGAGGAGTAGGCAGTAATTTCTTCACTAAACCGCAGGAAGACAGGTCGTCGATTCGCGTTCATCGTTCTCCAGTAACACCGTAGAGCGGTCTTTTACTCTCCGGCGCGCGCGCAATCCTAGTTAGTAAGTCTGTGAGGAGATGCTAGCCTCAAGCACGCTCGAAGGGCAATCGAATCTTTGCCGGTGCCGATGAATTTACCGCAGTAAAATGTCGGATCACCCTCCTGAGTCCCGGATCGGCCACACCGCGGGTTGCACAACTTATAATCCGCCACATGAACGCAATGGGGGACCACAAGCTACGTCATAGGGAATGGGTTTGATTTACATCACGAGATCCCCTCGGAATACGGTGATTTCCGGGAATTCGTCGAGGAACGTGACTCCGAGCTGCTGAGGGCGGTTGATGAGTACCTCCCCGCGGGCCATGACTGGAGTCATCTCGAGCAGGCGCTGGCCGAGATCGATGTGGATCACATGGTTGAAGATCTCGAACAGTTCGCATCGTCCTATGGCGCTGAAGACTGGAGTGACTCAGGACACCATGACTTCCAGTATGAGGTCGGTCGCCTGGTTGAGTGCCTGTCGATAGAACTCAGAAAGCAATTCGGACAATGGATCCGTCAGGTGCCGATTCCAACTCCAGCGACGACCCCACGCCGATTGCAGACACTTGATCCGACCGCCTTCTTCCTGACCTTCAACTACACCCCGACACTTCAAGACTTATACGGCGTCCTCGATGCCCGCATTCTCCACATTCACGGTAGCGCCAAACTTCCTGACAGCGAACTGATATTGGGACATGCCTGGAACCCACAGCAGCGGCCATCTCTCAATGATCGAAGCGACGTCGCCGAGATGGACCCGCGACTGGTGAAGGCAAAGACCATCATTGATAACTACTTCTCCGCCACCTTCAAACCCTCGACGCGTTTAGTAGAGGAGCATCGTCCCTTCTTCGAGCAGCTCAAAAATCTGGAACAGATCGACGTGCTTGGACACTCGATCTCGGCCGCTGATCAACCGTACTACCATGCTCTACTTGCTTTTCCGGGAGTGTCCGCGGCGCGCTGGCGGGTGACCCGTTTCCCCGAGAACGACTTTCAAACGCTGCCCGCGAAGCTCCTGCAACTCGGTGTTGAGGCGAGCTACATCACCACCTCCTCCTGGTCAGAGGTCTAAGCGAGCGCAGGACAACATATCTAACGCCTCCAAGGCGAAAAAGCTGCCGCTGCCAGGTATAGAGAAAACTTCAGCCTGTGACCTGCAAATTACTATAGGTAGCCGTTCAGGGCGGGAGTCAAAAGTTCTGCCGTTACTTTTAGATTTTCAAATTCATTGGAAAGAAATGTGTTTCGAGTTACCATTCCTCCGCCGTCAAGTTCACGAGAATTCGTGGTCTCAAACTGCGAATTCGATGTACCTCTTGCAGTTGTGTTTCGCCTCTGCTCTCTCCCTGTCTCGTTGGACAATCTCGTTTTCAAAGGCTGTTCCTGCGATTTTGGGGATCAACCGGCTTGTCGGGAAGTGATTGTCGTCTATCGTGAATCGACCAATGAATGTGACCTGCCTGGTCTTCGAACTGGGAATCGAGATTTTAGCGAACTGAGTAATAACCGCACCAATCGATTTAGGAGGCCCAGTGTCGAGCCGTTTACGATCCCAATTGGTTTGGCGAACCCTCGAACCGCGTCCGGCTGTTCGAGGATTCATGGCGCTTGCCGCGGAATCCGCGCAGGAAGAAGCAACGTTCACCGTTCAGGTCGCGCCACGCGAGCAGGCGATCCGTCTTCTTTGGATCGGCGCCGAGGTGGAACATGCACTTATGGCGCAGTACCTGTATGCCGCCTACACGATCAACCTGCAACAACCCGAAGAGGCGATGAGGCAGGATGTCTTGCGATGGCGGAACACCATTCTTGCGATCGCTCGGGAAGAGATGGGCCATCTGGCCACGGTCGAGAACCTACTTACCTTGATCGGCGGTCCTCTTCACTTTGATCGCGAAGACTTCCCGATTGTCGACCCCGATCTTTGGCCATTTCCGTTTGAGCTCGAGCCACTGAGCAAGCTCTCCCTGGCGAAGTATGTTCTGGCAGAGACCCCTGCCGAGGACGTCCTCGTAAAGCTCGGGCTGAAGGACGAGATCGATGCCATCAAGCGTTCCCTGAAGGTTGGAGGCGATGTGACCGTACATCGGGTTGGCTTGATCTACGACAAGGTCAACCAGCTCTTCACGGCCAATCCCATGCCACAGGGCCCGGATGTCCCTCCATACACCGACCAGAATCCTTCGATCGCGACCATCGATATCCAGGAGAGCACCGAGAAGTATCAGGTGACTCCAGCGGCATGGGGCCTTGGGTATGGTGACCTCCTAATCGAGACAGCACACGATCGCGCGTCGGCCCAGACCGCGATCAACCTGGTCTCCGAACAGGGAGAGGGATCTTCAGCGCCCTCCGATCTCGATAGCTCCCACTTCGGTAGGTTTCTGAAGATCTACCGTGAGTTTCCGGATTCCAATTCGTGGAAGCCATCCCACCATGTCGCGGCCAATCCGACGACGAAGCCTGGGAACAATGATCCCACCAGGACCATCGACGGGGACGCATGTAACTGGGCGGAGCTGAGCAACCTGCGCTATCACATGCTCCTGCTCTATCTCCATCACTCATTCTTGATAGAGGCGCCATCGAGCGGTCCCTCCCGTTCGCCGCGAGGTTCCCTGATCTCCTGGACCTTCGGGGAGATGTACAACCTCCGGTCGCTGTCGGAGATCCTCATGGGGATGCCGCTTCAGCCAGGCTCCGAGTTGATGGCAGGGCCTCCGTTTGAGATGCCCTACACGCTCACTCTCCCTGCACGCGAAGCCGACCGCTGGCGCACGCATCGCGACCTGCTCAACGCTTCGATCACTCTCGTCGGCAGAATGCTCGAACACGAGCGTCAGCAAGATCTCGAACATAAGCCGAATCGGTCTAAATATCTGCAGGCCTTATTGACTTCAGACACAACCACACTCGAGCAGGTCAATGCGCTCGTGGGAGCCTGATCATGGGAATTAAAGGGATTCGCATATTTCCTCCTCTCGCGGTGGCGCGCCTTGGATCGTCTCCGATTCCGCTTGAAAATTACACTTTGGATATCCCGGACGCAGTCAGCCCGCGCGCGATCGTCCCGGCACTGACCTTTCTTGTCGACGAAGAGGGCAATCTGACTGTGGCTTCATCGACAGGCCCGGTGGCCTTTCGGGACGGAGATGGGCTCATCCACCCTGTAGCTCCATTCTTCGAGGTCTGGGTGCAGCTTGAGGGTTCCGATGACTGGAATCCACTAACGAAACAGGACCTCACAGAGCACGGCGTCGATGCTGTTGTCTGGCAGGTCAGTGTCGGCAACCATAAGGTCTACCGTCGAACGGCGGATCCGGATGACCGCATCGAGGCCGTGACCGGAGAGTTTAGCGACCACCGCAGGCATGACCTTGTCGGGAAGTCCGAACACTTCATCGCGAACGAGACTCTTCCGCTCGGCCATGTGCAATATGTCAAGCCGAGCGATGAGCATCCTGGGATCAGGCTCCGCTTCACTCCTGCGCATGGAAAGGTCTACGGATCAGCGGATGATCCACACGATAAGTTCGTCGTGAAGCCACTCTACGTCGGGAAGTGGAGGGGTTATTCGGAGCCGGACACACCGAAGAACAACTACGACGGACGACGCTTGACCAATCCAGCCCAGATCTTTGCCGGGTATGACACCCCGGATCAATCCACACCGGGCGGCTCGCTGCACATCTCCTACGGATACATCGATGACGAATGCGACGGAGTCGTAGAGGTGTCCCTCAAGATTGGAGAGGAAACCCTCAGCGCACACGCCCGTGTTGCCGCCGGTCCTCCGACCTTCGCCCCGGACAGTTTTCCGGTCCGCACGGTGGCTGACGAACTGGAGCAGGCATTGCTTGGTCCAACAGTCACCGCGTCTCCAGAGGAGATCGGCGCGGTCAAGGACATCGTCCGCCGGGCACTCGAGACGGTTAGACTCATGAACACCGCTCAGATGAACAAGGCATCGGTGAAGACCCGCGGGGTCGGCATGGCGCGCATGGACAGCCTGGATTTTGCTCGTCAATCCGAGCCCATCTTTGCCCCGGAAGTCGCAGACTCACTCGCTATCCGGACCCGCCACGAACGGGTTCTTCTCGCTCTTGAGAGTGGGTCGCTCGCATGGTTCGCCCGCGTGCTCCGAGACTACGATGAGGTAGGGAACCTGACCGATGAAGGACGTAGAAAGATGCCCGGCATGATGCGCAATGCAGATGGCCGGCACTTGGCCCTCACCCGGAGGCAGGTGGCCAAGGTCAAGGCGATCGCTGAGTTCATTGCTTCTAACGGGGTTCAGGAATCTGGCGAAGAGTCACGCATTAAGCCCCTCAATCTAGCGGCGCAACTTACCCACGGAGCTGTAGGCAATCCGCCGAACAGTCGGCCTGACAGTGCTATCTCAAATGCCTTTCCTGGACTCGAGATGGACTTCCGGAACATCTGGCGGAAGGTTCTCGAGGGTATCATCCTGCATGAGTCGCTGAACTTTGTGTTGGATGTGGAACGGGAGGATTTGAAGCCGCTCAAGGGCATGCTCCTCCTCCGTGTCGCTGGGATCAACGTCACCGCGCCAGTGACTGGCCCCAATACGGATGGGATCGTTGGTCCTCTGAAAGACACCACGTTCTCCGAAGATCACATGGCCCTCGAGTGGTCGAACGCTCTTGCGACCCTGATTCATGAACACACAGACCAGGAGGTCGATTGCGGCTTCGAGTCGCTCGACCATAAGGAGCAGAAGACGGTGAAGCTCAAGGTCCGCCGGTTCTTCGACGAAGGCACGGCCGTAGTCGCAAAGGACATCGCTGAGCCCGGGGCCCTGACGCAGAGTCTCTGCGCACCATGGCAGAACGACTACCGCGAGTGTGCCTGCTTCTACTGGGCAGCGAACCGTCCCGACTTCGTGAACGTAGAGGTGGGGTCGAATGGCGCGGCTGCGGGCAACAACTGGATGCAGAAGAACCGCACCATCAATACCCCCAAGGTCTATATCAATGACGACTGGTTGGATGATCGCCTCTACACTCATACCGACCTGATGACAAACTGGGAGAAACTACTGCGGTTCATCATCGCCAATCAAGACGAACCGCCCATTCGACCATGAACCTCATTCAAATCACGGGCGCACCAATCGAGATACCACATCCTCACGAGGACATCCATCTCTTCGAGACGGGCGGGGGCTCGTTCGTCTTGGTCGTCGATGGGAGCCGGGTCTACTCTGTCGACGCAGACACCGCGGCCCTCCTCAAGGACAGCTCGGGTCAAGACGACCTGGCTGGAATCGGACTGGGGAGTCATGAACGCATTACGGATGTTGCTCCCACAGTAGTGTCCATCCGATCGTTATCACTGGCCGTTGCTCAGAAGTGCAACCTTGGCTGCACCTACTGTTATGCGCAAGAGGGAAGCTTCGGGCAGGAACCACGCAGCATGGAGCACGAGGTTGCCCTGGATGCGGTCCGTCTTCTGTTTGCGGATGCCCGCTCGGGGGAGAAGGTAAATCTCATCTTTCTTGGAGGCGAACCCCTGCTGAACCGCAGCCTCATCCGTGAGTGCACCGAACTAGGCAAGAATTTGAGTGCGAGCACCGGCGTGCGGATTGGCTTTTCGATCACGACGAACGGGACCTTGCTGTCGGTTGAGGATGGTGTGTTCTTTGAGGAACACGGCTTTGCGGTCACGGTCAGCCTTGATGGGGTCGGTGAGATCCACGATGTCTTGCGCTCCTATCGCGGGGGGCAGGGAAGCTACGCCAAGATTATCGCGAATGTCCGACCCCTCCTCGAGATGCAAAGGCGTATGCAGGTCTCCGCTCGTGTGACAGTCACTCCCAGGAACCTTCGGTTGAGGGAGACGCTGGACGAACTGCTAGGGTTGGGCTTTCATAGCGTTGGCTTTTCTCCGATGTTGCACGCGCCCTCCGGGCGTGAAGAGATGCACGCGAACGATCTTCAGGAGATGCTCGAACAGATGATCGGTTGTGGAGAAGAGTTCGAGCGGCGCACGATTGGCGGTGAACGATATGCGTTCGCGAACATCGCCACAGCAATTCAGGAGATTCACAAGGGAACGCATCGTCCGTATCCGTGCGGAGCAGGTGGCGGCTACTTCGGTGTCTCCGCGGAGGGCGGGCTCTATGCCTGCCACCGGTTTGTCGAAGACGACAAGGCGCTGTTCGGAGACGTACACACCGGGGTCTCTGCTGATATGCAGGCCCGCTGGTTGAGTGAACGACACGTCCACACCCAAACGCCATGTTCGAGTTGCTGGGCGCGCTACCTATGCGGTGGAGGATGCCATCACGAGGTCATTCATCGCGGCCGGCCAGCGTGCGATTACATCCGAGGATGGCTCGATTATTCGCTGAAGGCGTATGTTCGCCTCCTGAGTCAGAGGCCGGAATACTTTGCCTGAGTTCTTCGACGTCTGCGTCATCGGCGGCGGCCCGGCTGGCGCCTCCCTGGCGTTGCAATTGGCAAAGCTTGGTCGTTCGGTGGTCGTAATCGAGAAGGTTTCCTTTCCACGCCGTCATGTCGGAGAGTCTCTAACCGGTGGCATCCTGCCATTGCTGCAGGTGCTTGGTGTTCTGCCTCGGATCGAGTCCGGACAATTCCTCAAAGCTCCCCACTCGACGGTCTTTTGGGCAGGACAGTTGAACTCGAAGGAGACCCACGGCGGTTACCAGGTCGACAGGGGAGTGTTCGACGAAATTCTCTTACATGAGGCGAGATCGGCAGGGGCTCGGGTGATGCAACCGGCGCGCGTTGAAAATATCAGCAGGGAAGACTGTTGGTCCGTCGATGTTCAAGGCGGAGTTAAGTTGCAGGCTCGCTTCATTGCTGTAGCCGGCGGACGCAGTCAGATACTTGGTGGCAAGAAGATCCCTTTTGGCTCCAGGACGATCGCGATGTACGCCTATTGGTCCGGAGTTGATCCGGAGAGAGGAGAGACGCTGGTCGAAGCTGGCTCTTCTCAATGGTATTGGGGTGCCCCGCTTCCGGATGGGACATTCAACGCTACTGTGTTTGTCGACACGAAGGATGCAAAGAAGGAAAACTACCTCAACCTCATTTATCAATCGAAGTTGCTGTGGCCTCGCTTGAGAGGAGGTGCTTGCGGAGAGATATCCGCGTGTGATGCAACCTCATTTCTTGATGAGGATGTCGTCACACCAGACTCTATCAAGGTGGGAGATGCGGCATTGACCATCGATCCGCTCTCGTCCCAGGGTGTCCAGACCGCGATTGGCACTGCCCTCCACGCAGCGATTGTGATCAACACAATCCTAGACCGGCCCAGTGACACGGATATGGCGATGGACTTCTACCGCCGTCGCGTCACCGAATCAGCCCAGTTCCATGCTGATACAGCCGCACAACAATACCGTGAGCAGTGGGTGGATTCGGCTAGTCCATTCTGGCAGAGACGGGTAGCAGTGAATCGCGCTCGGGAGCGGCGATCGTCTGCCAGGCTCACGTCACTCGATCAACCAGTGTGTGTCTCGCCGCGGGCGGCGTTCGTTCCCGTAGCGACAGCCACCGAGAAATACGTCATCGAAAGAGACGGCATAATGTTTGATGGAGAGCTCTTCTGCAGGCTCGGTGAGCACAGTGTTTCTGAGTTATTGTCACAAGTTACCGATATGATGCCTGCTCGGGAGGTCCTTCAGAACTGGTCACAGCAGATTCCGGCGGGGTCCGCTCTGGGAGTTCTGGAATGGGCGTGGGAGCGTCGTCTACTTGAAACTCCATCTATGAGACAGAACAGGTAGATTGTCCAATAGCCGGAGTGAAAGTCCCGAGTGCGCCGGGCATCCAATCAGACGAATGGGTCAGTGCAAGTCCTCGAATGCATTCGCGATCGACTCTTCTTGCAAAGGATCAGGATCATGCGCAGTACGTTCACCCAAGAATTACTGGCGCTCTTAGAAGTTTTCAGCTATGTTTAGTGACCACGTTCAAGACATCCTTCCCGGTTGAGCATCACTCTCGAATGGAGCTCTGTATGCGCCGCGCATTTGCGTTATTTCTAGTCCTCTCTGCCATTGCGTTCATTCTTTTGCTCCCTAACAGTCGCAGTAACCGCAATCTCGGCGTGCGCGCCGTGCTGGCAGATGATGGCAATCCTGCATGCCTGCTCCCGCCGGATTCCGGAGATGTGGATAGCGCGGGACATAAGATAACGTGGCTGCCCACAACTCCCGAACCGATAGATACGAAGATTCCTCCGCAGCGATCCGGGGGAACCGATTGCCCATTCTATCGACCGGCGTGGCAACGATACATGGTGGCCACTCAGCCTCGGGGGAACGCACCAGCGTTTTTGACCTATCCATCGTTCGACGACCTCTTTCCGAGAGGATCGCTAAGGCCAGGTCCGGTGGCAATAGCTCATCCATTACAACTCTCTCTGCACCCGAGAAATATCCAATTGCCCAATAGTCCTACTGACTCGCAGCAAGCATTGATCGATCGGAATCGAGGGGATCTGAATGATATCAACCAAGCCGGACCAAATAACACGGTGGGCGGCAACCTGATCGATCAGCACGGTCATCTGGTCTACTACGCGATCCACGTGAGCCCATAGTTCGCGGCGTTTCTATCCAAAAACAATCTAAGAACCGTGGACGGGATTCATCATCTCGACCCGAATCTTGTCTTCCCATCCAGCACTACGGACACGACGGTCATGGAACTCAAGTCCGCGTGGATGATCGTGGATAGCCCACGAGCGGCTCCAAACTATTTTGTGGTTCGTGCCGAGGTGCCGCGGTACACGGTGAAGAAGAACGTGCTACAGCAGCAACGGTGTTTGCTATTCCATCGACTACGTACGCGGAAGGTATGGGCCGCGCTAATTGCGCTGCACGTTGTGTTCACGCTGCCGGGCCATCCGGAGATGATTTGGTCGACATTTGAGCATACCCATATCGATTAGAACTCCGGCTTGGCCGTGCGCGATAACGCACCTGCGGGCGCCTATCCGGAGACCAATCCTGATACCGATGCCGTTGATAACTCCGATTTCAAGTGGCCTCTCTATCAACGTGGCACGACCTATACGAAAGCCAACAAGCCTGCAACGCAAGCCGATATCGTCGCCCATTGGGACACCCGGACGCAGTCCTTTACCAAAGGCGGACTTCTGCAGACCTCGGTCTACCGACCTTATCCTGCGTCCAAAGGCAAAGGTAAGACGACACCACCGGTTGAAGATGATGAAGTGGTTCTCATAAACAAACATGCAACCGCGATGTTTGATTCGGCACTGAAGGACGGCAGCATGGCGGCGTCCGACATGCGTCGAAACTATCGATTGGTTGGCGCGGTGTGGCTGGACGCGCCGCTAACGGGAACAATGCCATCGTTCGCCCTGAATCGGAGCTTCGCTACGAATGAGGACTCCTCAACCGACGACGAAGATTCGATTGTGGCAGGCGAAGGTAGATTGGGTAGCACTGCAATGGAATCATTCAGCGAGATGGAGGTTGGAGCTGGGGGCGCGCCAAGTTGTTTTAGTTGTCACGATACGCGCGTGATAAATCACAACGGACTTTTGCTACATCCATCCAAGCTGAATGTGAGTCATGTGCTTTCGAAATATCTGGATACCCAACCGCGAACGCCGCCATCTCCCGCGCCAACGCCGTGATTTGGTCGACGTGCGCTGCAGTCGGCACCCGAGAGCTCTTTGCTCCAACATGGATCTCCCGACACAATTCAACAAATAACCCGAGCAGACGAAAGGCAGGTCAGTCGCATGGCAATTACTCCTTTGAACAGTTTTCTTGACGTGCAGAACTTCATCAACGGAATTTTGGCGCAGAACCATAACACGGGGATGCCAGCGGGATCGCCACATAAGGCGTTCTGGTCCACGATGAACTATGACGAGTTCGTTCACGGGAACTTGCCCAACACGACCGACGATAACGGTAACCCAATTCCGATCCTGATGGTCGGCAACTCGGCTGCGTCGAATATTATCTTGGCTCTCTCGGGAACCGGACCACTATTTGGACCTGACGACGTCGGAATCATGCCGCCAAATCCGGGAATTGCCTTCACAGCCGATCAGGTGAAGTCTATAGCCAACTGGATCGACGCAAAGTGCCCGAACCCGCCGCAAGTGGAGCCCTTGGTCAAAAAGCGCCATTGATAGATGAGCTTCTCAGGAGTTCCCGTGTCAGCACCTCAGGTCATTGTTATGGGAAAGTTTTATCCTGAATGGAGGGCGATCTCGCAGCAGTGAAGAACCGTTCTTGGCGACAAGCGAGTTTGTCCCTGCTAATGGGTGAGCCATGCCCCACCTGCCTGTGCCATCAGCGGCCACCGGATTTCTTTCCCTTGACTTGCGGCGGACCTGATGAGGGGCCGACTGGAGTTTGAGCGCATGGATGGGCAATCTCGGTGTCGGGCGGCAAGGGCCGCCCTAGTAGCCAAAATTTCACCTCGCACGAGGTGTAACTGTTATCGTGTGCATACTCCACCATCCACCGTTGACCAGGTGTGATCTTCGGATCTTTACTCTCAGCCTCCTGTTCCGAATAAGTGCCCCTGATCCCACAACATTCCTCCGCCTGTCCAACCTCTTTCCCAATCAACTCGATGGACCTGCGTGACATCCGAAATCCGAGTGCGAGGGGTAGGTCCTCGTCTTCCAGAAGAGCTGCAGGACGATAACTGTCGCCCTGGTAGGGACAGTTGGCGACGCCGGCGCAAGAGGAGCTAATAGCGGCCTGACCATGGACATTAGCGAGGCGTGAAATTGAATCTCTGGCAGAAAACAGGGCTCGAATCGGCGCGAGAAGATCATCCATTCCTTCCCATGAATCTGGAGGATCAATCCCTTCCATCTCGGAACCGGAAATCACGATCAAATGAATATCGAAGCCGAACCGACTAGCGACATAATTAGGCGAATCAAAGTGCTGGGGCCGTATGGCGGTCAGGACCTGAATGACATTAAGAGCGGTCTCAATTCCAGAATTATCGTGATATCCCCCGTCCACGAGACGAATCATCTTCCCATCCCTCGCGATGGTGGCCGCCGGCAAAAGCCACGGAAAGCGCGCGCTGGCCCCCGCCGCCTCACTGAGTCTCAAATCATGCGTGACCGGCTTTCCTCGTTCACCGCTCACGGGAAAGCTCTCTCTTGTTTGATAAAACCATTCGGTTTGTGATGTTCCAGGTGGAACCGATGGAAGAATAGGAAAGGGACTGATGACAAATCGACGACCATTCCCAACTTCAGTGGTGTTGAATAAGAGAGCTGGCACAGCGGACTCAGAACTCCATTGGCGCAAAAAGCTTTCTTTGAATGGATTTCCTGATTGAGGTTGAGTGTTCTGCCAGGCTTGCTCCATTCCTTTTGCCAACGCTTTACCGCGGTCAGTTGCTCCGACGGAGATTGGTAGAAACCGTTGCAAGAGATCGGGAAAGAGAGCCGCCGCCACGATCGGCGCTAGAAGGTCCTGTTCGAGGAACAGGTTTGCGTGGGACTCCGTTTCGCCTGTTATCGGATTGGTGAAGTTACATGGCTCCCATGTTCGATTCTGCGCGAACTGGCGCGCCAGGCTGCTGAATAGTGCGCCCCCCACGCTACCTCCAGAGACCCCGCTGATTGCAAAGAGGTGCTGGGAAAAGTTGGGGCATTGATCCTGCATACGGCTAAGGAAGATCGCTTCCTGACTGGCAGCATAGATCCCGCCACCCCGGGCCGCGACGATGAACACCGGGTACGGTTGATGTCTTGCCGTGTAGTACGGGAGGTCTTTACGGGACGAAAGTCACGCTTCAAACGATAGCTGCGGCCCGGCGAAGTCCGCGATAGCCTGGGGAGGCTCGAGAGCTGTCTCACGAACGAGATGGTTGTCGTTCCATCCCAATGCCGAGAAGATACCGGCGGCTAACAATCCGAGCAATGTGATCGGAATGCCGAGCAGACGCGTGCCTGCAGCGGCTGCTGAGAGAAGCGTGACGAGGAGGATAGCGAACAGGCAAACAATAGCGAGGGTTCCGAGGCTCGCTGCTGCTTGTTCGGAGAAGGTAAAGAGTAGAGACAATAAACAGTAGGAAGCTAAGCTAGCAACCCAGACCCCAAGCCAATGATGGGACACCGCTTTCACCAACGCCCGAGGCCAGCGATAGCGGCGTAGCCTCATGGCGGTCGCGAATGCACAGCCAGCAAGTCCAACGAATATCCAACCGGCTATCTTCAAATGCGACGCCTGGGACAAAACTTGATTTATCAGGGAGTTTATCTCTGTCAGTGAAACACTTCGTGATGCCGCTGGTGCTGGTACAGACACCTTTGGGATGTCATTCGCGGCCGCAAATGCCCCAAAGCCCGCGGCAAGGGGAACCATGGCGCCGCATATGTCTGGCAGCCTCCGGAAAAGGACACTTTCTGAGATGGCCGTTGGGACTACGTTGGGTCTGATTGTCTGCAGCAGGGCATGTCCCATAAGCCCTGTGACAAAGGACAACGCCACTAAGAGGAGAAGGGTCACTATGACTCTCGCTCCGTTGTCGTCCTGAAACAGGATTCGACATAGCTCGTGGGCCTGAGTCGGTAAAACGAAAGCCACAGTGATAAAGAGCAACGAGACGAGCAACGGCCAGATTGCCCCGACCGTAAAGAACAAAACCTGGGCCCCCAAGGCAGCCCATCTCACGGCTTTGAAAAAGCTCTCTCTGACCATAAGAAGCACTGACCTTGTGCGGTCCATTGATTTCAAAGACCGTTCGACTTTGAAGTGAGCCCAGTTCAGCTCACAGCGTCTAAATCATGGATGTATGCTCGGCGATGCAAAAGTTACGCCCGATTGAATCGAGCGAGTCATTCGATTTCGATCAGAATACTCTCTATCCCAGGTCGATAGATGCCAAATCCGATCGCAAAATCTCGGCGTCTTGGGGATCTTCGATTGACGACAAAGTCTCTACAGCCTTCTTGCAATGGACTGCAGAAGCGTCTTTATCGGTTAGGGCCAACGCTCGCACGATTCCTTCGTGGGCACACCCCAGCAGGAAACCCTTCATTCCTTCACTCTCTACGATCGTCAATCATGCGTTCGCGTGATACAGGGCCGGCTGAGGAAACTGGAGAACGCTGTAGACTCGGGCGATCTGCCATTCTCCGACAGCGTGATTTCTGGCGTCGCCCACCAACTCCCAATGCATCCGCGAGGCATGGGCACAGTGAATCATCTGTACGTCTTGTTCGGCGGAGCGCTGAGTTAAGTTCAACAGGCGCCAAGTCTCATTGAAGAACGCTGCCGCCAATCTGCTGTGATCCGTCGTCTGAATCAGATCTCGAATCTTGCTGAGGCTCATGTTCTTGGCACCCTCTCCCCAGACGGCATGTTGGGATCGGGATCTGCCCACCGATGAACCTGTCGCTCGCCGAACGATAGCGATCGCAGATAGGCCTCCGGATCATGTTCGCGCTGCCATAGCAAGCGATACATGGCGTTGACGGCCTGCATCATGATTGTTTTCATCTCGGGATCGGATATGCGGGAGAATTCGGGTTTACCGCTACACATCGGACACGCCTTCCCAGCATGGATATCTTCGATTGGTCCGTTCCGGAAGGCGAGGAGGGTGAGTACTTTCGCTTCGAGCGCTAACAGGGGATCAAGGGGTGTCGGCATGGTGTCTCCGTCTCTATCACGATAGACCGCATCGACGCAGTTGGGGGAAAAGGACAAGTGCACATCTACCCCATCCGCCTTATGCTTTACATTCAGACCTTCGAAACGGAGATCCTTATGGCAATCACGAATGAAGAATTCGAACAGCAACTGAGCGATCTGTTGGCCAGGATGGAGGAGTGGCCCAGGTGTGAATGGTGCGGATGCAACGATCACCAGAGGCGAACATCCGGTAACAGCACGTTGTGTGACAGTTGCAAAGACTGGAAGCGTAGAGAAAAGCGCGCCGAGGAGTGGATTCAACAGAATCCTGACCGTGCACGTACGGAAGAGTATATGCGAGTCGAGTACAACATTGAGTACGCCACCCTTTGTCGTGAGGAGGGAAGGATTGGCTCGTGGCAAGGTCCGATCACGCCTCTCAATCTGGAGTGGGAACTTAAGTCCATCTCCGAACGCTTCTGCGGAGAGGATGTATTTGGCCACACAATTCTCTACTTCGAGCAGTTCAGCGAATCCCAACGGAGGTTATGGATGTTTCTCTTTGAGGAGCTTACGAAGGTATGGGTCCGCCACCGGCGGCAATCTTTCGCGATCGACAGAGTGATGCAGAAACGTTTCCCACCACCTCCCCGGGTTGAGATCGAGGATTCCGATATGCCGTAGTCGCCAACCAACTCAACGATGAATATCGTCGATCCTGTATGCAAGTTGCTGTGCAGCCGGCCAGCCTGCTTCAATAAAGGTCTCGAGCATCTCTCGTAGCGCTCGTTGACACTCGTCGTCATCTTGTAACAGGGCCCGCTTATCCGCGAGATATCTCCGAACTACCCTGACCAAAACATCTTGAGCTAACTGTTCGTATTGGTAGTCACCACGCTTTCCAGCGCGTATCGTTGCGGCCATCCGGAGAAACACACACCGTGGGTCCGTATCGATATACATTTCGAGCGTCTCCATCAGATGTTGCGACATCCCAGGAGCTCCAATCCCTGATCACTTATCTCCGCTTATGCGCTTTCGCCGCCTTGGTCAAATCACTCGGGCGCTTCCTGTTTCCGGGTATCCTAACAATTACCAGGAGCCGTGGATGAGCTTCTCCCGTTCTTCGCACTGGCCGAGTTTGGACAAGGCTACGAATGTGAGGCGTACCCTCATCGTTATTGATGGAGAGATCCAACACGAGCAGGAAACCGAGTCGAATGCTGACATTCTGATAGTCGGTTGTCTGTGCCTCATACGAAGCCGCCAGGGAATCGAAGGAGGAATCTTGCAGCTCGCGCTTTACTTCGACCACGACACGCTCACTACTCGACTTGAGCCGAAGGTCAGCTCGTCCTCCCCCCAAGTTTGTGGCCTCCAGGTCTGATCCGGCGGCGTTCGTCGTGAGCCACCGGAAAAAATCATCCTGCAAAGCGTCTTCGGTGACATTTTTCCCATCGGCACGTTGAAAGAGATATTCAACCGTAGGATCATCTGCTCGGGTCATCTCCAAACGGTTGTAGAGGAATCGGACCAACCACAGCAGAATCGACTCAAAGAGGCGCCGGGCGTGCGGATTTGTCTGATAGTCCGGGTAGTGTTTTGCATCCCCGACGGCATCGACAATGATGTCGATCTCGGCTGCGGTCAGATTGTCTGCGTGAAGTGCAACCGCGTTGTGGATCACCTGCAAGAGAGTTCTTTTCGTTGAGTCGGGAAGATACTGTTTGTCGATTAGCGCGGCGATCGACATCTGCCCGATCGCCGCGTCAGAAGGGTTTACGGGAAAGTCCGATTCTGAGGCACTGCGTTCGACCTCGGCCAGCAGCAGCTGTGCATCGATGGCCCATTCGTGACTCAAATTTTTCTTGATCCACGTCTTCAGGAGGTGTGCCTGGCCCCGATGTCTCGCCAGGCTCGCTATGATGCGCGGGCGTAGAAGGGAATTGATATTTCCATCTGGACCTCGTCGCAAGATAGATCGACTCGCACTGTAGACCGCCAACACATGCTCTTCGATTACTGCCGCGGGCTGCCACCAACTCGCCTCGTCAAGCTCGTCAAGCAATCCTTCGAGAGCAAGCGCCAATTGGTTCCAATACAGAGCTTGGAGACGGCGAGTGCCCAACCAAGACGGGGAATCCTGCGTGTCGAACCAAGCAGTCAATTCGAAGGCACTCGACGAAATACGATTGAGCGTGTCGGCAAACATCTGCCGGTCGGCAACTGACTGGTATGCAGTGATCAGATGTAGGCACTCAAGGAATAATCGCGCTTCCGGATTGACTTCCGAATGCGAAAGTGATTTTTCAAACCAGTTCTTAGCTCTATTGAAGGATGCGAGTGCAGCACTCTGGCCGTCGGCATCGAGACCATCCATCAGACTGGCCATTCCCAGTTCCAACGAGGCGTCTGTTGCGGTTTCAACGTTTTCCGTAAACTCCTTAAGCTTGCCCAAAAGTTCCGGTTCGTGCCAGTGAGTGTGCGCGATTCCGTTGAGCTTTGCCACACGACGAATGAGTTCAGGAGCTTCAGAAACCGAAACGCCGAGAAGAAAGTCGAGCAATCGAAGCTGCCAGCGACGGTTTGCCACGGCCCAACGAAAGCTCCCTTCAGCAGCCATTCCGCGGGTAACAGCTGGAAGGGAAATATCCTTCGCCTTTGCTAAAAAACTCGAAAAGCAAATTTCATCGGCTTCGCCCGGGAGCGGACGCAGCGCGTCGAGCACATCGATCACCCCCATCAACGTCAGGTCATTCTCGATGCCGGCCAGCAGACTCGTAAGCGTTGCTTCGAGAAACTGATCTTGATTGCTAGAAGATCTTGCCCAAAAGGCGACCAACGCCCCAACTATCTCCGGTTTGAACCGGGAGCCTGCCAATAGATCGGCGGATGCCACGACCGCAGCGACCCCACCGAGCACCTCAATGGTGATTTCACGTCCCAATTCAAGATGGGCAACGATCTCGCGTTCCATCGGATGCATTTCATCTTGAAAGCTGGCTCTTACCACAAGAATCCGCCGTCCATGGCCTCCCGGCGGTTGGATGACGGCACATGGTCTGTGATCGCCTCCGAGCTGCGTCCGGCCACAAAGATTTGGCAATGCGGAATATCTTTCGCGACAGATTGGAGGCCGGATACAAGCGCCTCAAGGTCAGCTTGAGAAACCTCCTGAGCTCCAGGAGAGTCGATCATAAGCAACCCAGGATGCCGACCCACACCTTTCTGTTCGCCAATCTCCAGCATCGCCAGAATCGTGGCGACTTTGAGACGAAGCTTCTCCCCTTCGGTCACCTTGCTGTAAGAGGTTGAAGTCCCCCCCTTGACGAGGGAGAGTGCGGCGTTTGCTTTCAGCGAGGCCTCGGTAAGTGTATGCATGCCAAATCGTTGCGCGTAGTGCACGATTCGGTCCGAGACATCTTTGAAAAGATCATTCCGCACAGCCTTAACGCGAATCTCGGTTTCGGCCACGATAGCGTTGAGAGCTTTCATCTCATCCGGCTCATGGTCGACTTGGCTAGGGGAATCAGCGCGTATTGCCTCGGCCAGACTCCCTTCAAGCAACGCAATCTCGTGGCCCAGTTCGAGCTGGCGCCCGTACGAGTCGAGGTTCGATGTCGTCACTTCAATACGGTTTTCGAGAGAACTCGAGCTCTCCTTTAAACTTGCTAGGTCCTGCCTCAAGCCGCTGACCGCTTTGGCAGATCTATCGTAAGCGGCTTTGGAGGCTTTGACACGTTGTTCCAGGTCGATTTTCATCGCTTCCGCGTCTGCATCCGAATCGGTAACTTCCCCACAAACCGAACACGCGTGGGTCTTTTGCTCTAGCTTTTTCTTAGCTTCATCGATCTCATTGTCGCAACGAGGACAATGTGTCGGGTCGAGCTGCCGGAAAATTGACCCGGCCGCCATGGAGTCAAGATGCGATTGCAGTTCTTTGCGGTCCGCAAGGGAAAGGAGACGTGCTTCTTCTTCAGAAGAAACCTCATTGGACAGGCGCTTCTCTAGCCGCTGCTGTTCCTTGGTCACCGTGGCGAATTCGGAGTTGAGCTGCTTCAAAGACCTTCTGAGATCATCGTCCGAAGGGAGTGCACCGAGTTCATCCCTCCTGGCGGTGAGTTCGCTCAGAATTTCGGATTCACGGTGCTTTCTGGATTCCTTGGCCTGAGTCTGTTTGCGCGTTTGTGCGTCTAGTGCGTTCTGTCCTGCCTTTGACGCGGATGTCGAGGAAGCCAAGGTTGATACCCACGGAACGCCGATATACATCTGAATCAAACGCGGATTCAGACCACTGACTACGGGCATATCGCCTAAAAGCGTCTCATAGTTCGTCCCGATGAACATGGCGCCTGAGAACGCAGCCCAACCGTGCGAGACAGCACGCCCTGAATCTTCATCCTTTGATGGGTTGGACTGCCAACTGCTGATGGCGTCCATGGATAGAGCCTTCATGAAAAAGTCGGCCATCACGGCCTCAAATTCATCTTCGGTCTGGAACTCAGCCAACTGAATGGATCGTTTGCCATTCTTATCGCGTCGAACCAGGGTTCCTCGAAGGCCACCAGCGCAGTGGGTCGATACCTCGTGTTCGATGTCGTCCAACAAAAAGCGGACACTCGCTTTATGAATCCACCGACGAACATCTTCTTGCAGGTTGCTAGTCGGTCGGCCACGAAGCAGCCAATGCACAACTTCCAGAATTGAAGATTTCCCTCTGAGATTCTTGTCAGAGAGCATAGCCCAGAGCCCGTGATCCAAACCAGACCAGTTGAAATCGAATGGTTCGTCGATGCCGGCTCTATCCTTAGTTCCTGAAAACGCAATCTGGGTGAGCAATAACCTGCGGGGGCTTGGGAGGACCGGGGCTGGAGATATGTGGTGTGCGGCCAGGATACTTTCAACACGCTTTACATCGATCGCAGCGCGTCGTGCAATTGCTTGGACCCACTCACCGTTCATTTGAGTCACTTCTTCACTCCCTAAGCCGAGGTTCTCAGTTGCTTTAGTCGGGCTGCTGTCTCTATCGCGATCGACGGAATAATGCCGCCGATTGCTGTTTCCGCATAAGAGGCGCGTTCGTACTGTTTCTGCTTGAGGGCAGAACCGCTGCGGTCACCCGCGATCGAGGCGACCAGTTGCGCACGATCCCAATACCATTGGAGCGGAGAAGCTTGATCCAGGCACATGGTACAGAATTGTTCCCCTCTGTCTGCGAGCAGAAAGTCGGTTTCCTTTACCTTCTGACTATTCTTCAGTCCCGTGATTTGTATCAATTCGCGGGAACGGAGCAACGAGAGGGAATCGTCGAGACGATCAAACGCGCCGAAGAAATAGCGGATCATCGGCAAGCGGCGGAGGTCGGGCTCTTCATTCGCGAAGATGGAATCCGCGGCGCGGAGGAATGCTGGATCGCCTGAGGTTTCGAAGATATCGAGCAGCTCCGCCGCCAGATAATCTGGATTCCGAATCCAGAAATCGAATGCGTGAAGCCGCGCTTCGCCACGGAAAACAGAGACGATGCCCGGGATAGGCGGTTCGGACGGAGAAGCGCCGGCGCGAATAATAAACAGGACGCGAAGAGCGTCACGATAGGGATTTCGAGTCATACTCAGGGCGAATATCTTGCAACCGTGACAAATCGTGAAAATTTAGCAACGCGAAAACGTCTGATAATTTTGAAATGATCTTCTCACACTCCGGACTGTTTAGCCGCACCGAGGGGCGTGATTAGTCCGGTCCCTGGGTTGAAACGCAGCCAGAGCTTCTGTCGGCACAGCGAAACACCGTTCACCGTCCAAGAGCATTGGTGAGCCTACAGGACTGGCATCCGGCGCAGTTTTAAGAGCTTCAATCGCGCTCCTCTCCGGGCCCGTCTGCAATGCCATCGAGAACTTCAGTCAACAGAACATAACGGCCAACACCACAGAATCTGACCTTCCGCCGGGCTACCCGCGCCGTCAGCAAAATGGGTTTTGGGATACCCAAAATGGCCGCTTTGGATTATGTTGAACGCAGGTGGATTCTGGCGCTTTCGCGCGCTTCACCCGTTATATGGCAGATATTGAAGGGTTTATGGTGTGGAAGTAATTGAAGCGGAAGGGCTTAAAAGTTATGGCGGAGAGACAGGGATTCGAACCCTGGATACCTTGCGGTATACACGCTTTCCAAGCGTGCGCCTTCAGCCACTCGGCCATCTCTCCGCGTTATTTGCGGGCCTTTTTGAATCTAACACAATTTACGGTTCTCTTTTAGGACAGGCATCCACAGGCCCAGCTCATTTCATGGTGATTGGGCTTCAATCTTTTGCTTCATTGTGGCCGAGGGCATTACGTCCATCGGAGTACCACGCAGCAAATAATTGCGCAGCGTCGATGGATCGTTCCAGTTGATCTGCCACCCATGATCGATTGCGGTCAGAATATATTGGCCCGGAATGACATCCGATAGTTCGAAGCTTCCATCGGTATTCGTCTGATCTTGCCGCAGGAGTGTCAACCCGTTTGGATTACCAAGCGAAGCGGGAACAAGCAGAATCATCGCGCCCGGTGAAGGTTTGCCCGCCAAAGTAGCTACTCCGCTCACAGTTGCGCGCCCGCTGGCGACATGAAGGGTCATCACTGATTCTCCGGCGTGCACTTTGACAGTGCGGCCTTTGACTTCGGCCGATGGCATGGTAATTCCGGTCAGATAGACGTCCTGCCTGTTGCGCAACACGACCTCATAGCTGCCCGGCAGGGCCTGGATTACGCGATCCGCCGCGGCCGCCCCCGCCTGACGACGCTGACGGGGATACGATGGACCTCCGCCGGGTTCTGGGTTTGAGTCGGAGAGGGCCTCTCCCGTCTCGGAATTGATGAGTTGAACCTGAACGGAGTTTTCGTCCGCCTGCGTATCGTTGATGCCATCAAAGTGAAGCGTGATGTTCGCCATATCGGACGATGCACCGATCTCCAGCGTGCGGGTCGAACCAGCATTTACCTCGACAAGAGATGTTTTGCCGACCGAACCTTGGCCTTGCATCCGAATCTGGTAAAGTCCCGGGACCAGTCCGCCGATGTCAACCTGGCCCTGCGAATTGACGTTTACCGAAACTGGCATGAAGGCAAAGTTGTTGCCTCCGGGCACCATCCTTTCGACTACAGGAAAGACCGCTCTATCGGAGCGGGAATCGGGCTGTTGGCCTGGCCGAGGTACGAGGCGCAGATGGATCGACGGAATCGGAGCAAGATGAAAGTCAGCCTGGCGAGTGTCTCCGCCTTGCAGCGTTAGCGTCTCCGCGAGCGCGGCATCATCAACTCCTGGAAACCACGTTAGCGGGTAGGCGACGTCGAGCGAAGGGTCGAGTTGCGGCGCATCCGATGACGGCGGCCCGAACCGTCGCTGTGCCGCAGCCGCATACCAGGGTTGATCCTGTAGTGTGATCCGGTAGTCGCCCGGGGGGATGCCGACGAATTCATAGACCCCGCGATCGTCGGTCTGGGTTGCAGCTTTCGTCCCCATCGGCGTCGGCTTCATATCTTGTCCCTGCGGGGGCACCGTCAACAGTGTCAGCCGCGCGTTCCGAACGGGTTCACCGGCCTCATCAACCACGGTCCCGTTCACGACGGCCTCTGGCGCAAGCTGAAAGCGCAGATCCATCGTTGGGGCTTCCGGCGTGAGCACAACGGCTGAAGAAAACTGCTGGTGTTCATCGTAAGCCTGGGTGACGAAGCCACGCGCCGCGGCGCTTAGATGCCACGCACCGGCCGAAGGCAACGAGATGGAGAACCGGCCATGCTCGTCCGCATCGAAGCTTTGCTGCGTCGCCGTGTTACCCGCAAATCTGCGATTACCCATCCCTCTGCTGCGAGCGTTCAGGCTAGCAGTCAAGTGGCAGTGCTGTACCGGCGCGCCGGTCGTGCTGCTGACTACGATGCCTGTAACGCGATAGCCGCTGGTAGAAGCCTGAGATAGAGCCATGTGGCTATATCCCACAGCCACGGTCAAGACCGAGAGGCGGAGAAGGGAAGAGGTGCTCATGGAAAGACCTCCGCTGCGGTTACAGCATCGAGATCCAGAGAGGGTTTGTCTCCTTCGTTAACCGTAACCGAGCGAACATGCGTTGAGTAGGCAGCAATTGCCTCGGGGTCACGGTAGTCCGCCGAGTGGCGATTCTCGAAGGCAATGGCTTGATAGGTTCCAGGTGGCAAATAGGACTCGTTGTAGACGCCGTTCGATCCGCTTCGCAGCGCTATGAATGGCGAGGCACTGGGAAAATCAGGAATCAGGTATATCCAGCAGACAGCCGGAACGCCATTGAGAGTTGTCGTTCCTTGCAGGCTTCCGCTCTGGTTGCTCACGGTTACGCGCATCGGGGCGCCGCCGGATCCGGGTCCCAAGACAAGATTGTGCTCCAGAAGGTCGGTATCTCCATAAGTGACCGACTTTACAAACCATGTTCCGCGGCTTCTGGCCTGAAGGCGATAGCTTCCGGGTTCGAGGTGAAAGCTTGGTATGCCGTTGCGCCCAGTCTCGACCTTAACGCCGCCTCGCTCCGACTCATCATCGATACTCTGCATGATTAAACCAAGTTGTTGAATATTGGGAGGTGTCGAGTTATCAGACGTAGCTGACGAGTCTATTACTAGCTCTACGGGGATAGATGGGGTTGGCGCCAATCGCAGAACCACCCCCGAGACATCGTGATTGGGAACCGTTACCATAGTCTCTCCCTCTGCGGAGCCCTCGGGACTGACCACGCTCGCCGTCAGGGTGTAGGTGCCACTGGGAAGCTGCATCTTTCCTTCATTCGCCACGCCCGTACGCTGGAGACTAACGGGGATCGTCGTGCCTGAACTGGATCGTGCGGTAATCCCAGGGAATCCACGCTCGGAGGGCGGCTCCAGGCGGGCTGTTACGGTATAGGCCTGGCTTGTTACGGGGTGAAAATCGAAATGCAGCTCGTCGCCGCTGTGGACGTGAATTACATTTGAGGCATTGGATTGAGTTTCGGCTGGAACTGATACTGGTAAAATGGCTTGTCGTCCTTCTAGTGTTTGGATGGTATAGCGTGTTTCTACGCGGTAATCTCCGGGGGGTACGGGGAGGCGAAAGTTGCCGTGCGAATCGGTCTGGCTTTGAGCCACAGGCATCCAGCGTCGTGCAGTCTCGTCGAAGATGCTGCGCCGGGCCATAACGGGGATATGTTGCAACGGTTCACCATCGGGAGCCGTCACGGTGCCGATCAGTAAAGCCTCTGGATATAACCTGATCAGCAAAGGAGCAGAGAGTTGGGCCAATTGCAGAAAGAGCGTCGGTCCGTCCGTGGGGTCGGTGGTAAGGTAGAAGCCCGGCTTGGTGGCCTCCAGTCTGCCGCTCGTGCCGCTGAACTGATCGAACTGGAACTTGCCCTCGTGATCGGTCAGAGTTGCTCGTCCATTCAGTTTGACCAGCACACGCGGAATACCGGTGCCAGTCACAGCATTCACCACCTGTCCTGATACCGAGATAGCTGCAGCAGACGAACCAATCTGATTCTGCGCAAGGATGCACGACGACGGAGTGACGAGGGTAAGTAGCAGGCCGAGAAAAGGCAGGTGTCGGAAGCAGGGAGCGATCCGGGCTGAAGACACGAACGTTTACCTCACAGGGTCTGACAGGAGTGAGACTGCCAGAGAATCTAGATTAAAGCCCTCATTTGGTATGTCCGATAACACATATTATGTACAGTTGTCGCGTAGCGCACGGAAAAGCCATCTCCCTGCCCAGAAGAAATGTCTATCTAATCCACAAGGCGCGTGGTCACCAGCCGAACCACGGATTCAGCGCGGGTACGTGCTTGAACTTGTGCGACACAGAGCTGTTGTAGAAGTTGTATAATATCTGCGGAAGAAAACGCAGCGTCCGGCCCTGGGTCCTCCTTTGATAGTGTTTGCCCTCGGCAATTCCGGATCCCCACCGGAATGCGCACGACGACGGAGACAACACTCTGGTTCACGTCCCCTTGCGGGTCCTTCTCCCCTGCTAAACAATCCGAGCCAGGAGATGCCATGGTGCCGATCATGTGTGTTCGCTCCTCTCCATTTCTCAGACAAGTCTCTCTGCTGTTGTGCGTGTTCGCTGCCCCTATCTTCACACTTAGGGCGCAGATCAATATGCCTGTGGGCTCCGTCCCCATAGCGATCGATATGAACCCGGTGACCAACAAGGTCTACGTCAACGATGCGAACAGCAACACCGTGGCGGTGATCGATGGTGCGGCAAACTCGACAATTACGAGCAGCGAACCTGCTCGATCCAAGCCGAAGAATTTACCGTCGATGCCGCCGTTAATATCGGCGCAGCAGGCGGCGAACATGCTCAGCGGCCTCTCTCTCGTGTTCGAGCCGAACCTGGGACAGACCGATCCTCAAATCCGCTTTTTGACCCGTGCGCCGGGAATGATCTCGTTTCTCACGGACCGCGAGAACGTGATTGTGCTCTCGCGCAGCAAGAAGCCTCCCGATTGGGAGGAGCCGAACAAACCGCCGGAGATGGAGCGGAGCGTCGTGCGGATGAAGCTCGAAGGGGCGCGCAGGCCGCAGAGCTTTGAGGGGCTGGAGAAGGCTGAGTCGATCTCGAACTATCTCATCGGCAACGATCCGGCGAAGTGGATCCGCAATGTTGCGAATTACCGCAGTGTGCGGGCGACGGGAGTCTATCCCGGAATCGATCTGGTGTATTACGGCGATGGGCGGAGGCTTGAATACGATTTCGTGGTTGCTCCGGGGAGCGATCCGGGGCGTATTCATTTGGCTTACGAAGGCGCAGTGAGCGTGACGACGGACAAGGCGGGCAATCTGCTGATTGCTACACGGCTGGGGACGCTAGTGCAGAGGAGACCGAAGGTCTATCAGGAGCTCGGCGGTGAACGGCGCGAGGTAGACGCGGCTTATGTGATGCGGGGCGGCAGGGTCGAGATTGCGCTTGGTGACTGGGACCGGCGGCGTGAGCTGGTGATTGATCCTGTTCTGGACTACTCGACTTATCTGGGAGGGAGCGGCACGGACAATGGCGCTCAGGTGGTCGTCGACTCCACCGGCGCGGCGTATGTTACGGGTTCTACGACTTCAACGAACTTTCCAATCACTCCCGGGGCACATCAGACGGACTTTGGCGCCGGCAGAACTCACGCCTTTGTGACCAAATTGAATCCGACGGGCACCGCTTTGGTTTACTCCACTTACCTGGGCGGTCACCATACTCTGGGCGCCAACGAAGATGACATCGACAACGCCATTGCCGTAAATGGCAGCGGAGAAACTTACCTTACTGGCACTACAACCGCTGATGACTTCCCCACGACCCCAGGAGCTTTTCAAGAAACTGCGCCTGTGAAAAACACGCCGGGAGACATAAGTAGTTTCGTGACCAAGTTGAATGCGGATGGGAGTGCGCTGATTTACTCAACCTACTTGGGTGGGAATCTGAGTGACGCAGCCGGCGGCATCAAGATTGACGCTGCCGGGAATGCTTATATCGGTGGCTATACGGGATCAACGAACTTTCCGGTCACTTCAGGGGCATTTCAAATGGCGTATCAGGGCGGCCTGCGGGATATCTTTGTCACGAAATTGAATCCGACAGGAACCGCACTTGTGTACTCCACGTTTGTAGGAGGACCGAACGCCGACTACGCCAACAACATCGCGGTTGACACCGCCGGGGGCGCTTATGTGACTGGCTATACGAATTCGCCTACATGCGACTTCCCTCACCCAAACGCGTATCAGAGTACCTGCGGCGGTAAAGCCCAGAACCTTATTGTCGCGAAGCTGAGTCCGGATGGGAGCACCCTGGAATATGGCACCTTCATCGGTTTCGCTACAAGCACTGGCAGGAATGTTGCGGTGAATGCCAATGGTGAGGCTTACGTCACCGGCTTTGTGCAAAATGATGGCACTTATCCTTTTCCGGTCACACCTGACGCTCACCAGACGACGTTTGGCGGTGGAACCCAGGATGCCTACGTCGCGAAACTGAGCAGCACAGGTTCGAGTCTCATATATTTGACCTACCTTGGAGGCCACGGCACCGATACAGGACACGGCATTACGGTGGATTCCATCGGCGGGGCTTATGTCATGGGTTTAACGACCTCGACCAATTTCGCCACGACCACGTGCGCGTATCAGTCGGCGAGCGGCGGCGGGCAGGATGCGTTTGTGACGAGGCTCGATCCGTTCGGCAATCTTGAGTACTCCACGTACCTGGGCGGCACGAATGCTGAGACTGGCTTTGGAATCGCCGTCGATGGAAACGGCAAGGTGTATGCCACCGGCAATACAAGTTCTCCCAACTTTCCCACTACATCCGGCGCGTTCGAGACGAGCAATCAGGGCGGACAGGATTCGTTTGTCACGAAGCTGACTCCGATCTCTGATTTTCCCCTATCGGCCAAAGCCGTTAACGCCGTGAGTGGAACGCCACAGAGCGTGTCGATTGGCGCGACATTCAGCACTCCGCTGGAGGCTCAGGTGGTCGATACGTTTGGCAATCCCGTCTCGGGCGTGACGGTTACGTTCACGGCGCCCGGCTCGGGAGCGTCGGCGACCTTTAATCCACCCACATTCACCACCGATTGCACCGGCGCGGGACACACTACCGCTACGGCCAATAACACCACAGGCACATATCAGGTTTTCGCGGATGTAGCCGGCACGGGAGTCACTCCCGCTACGTTCAACCTGACCAACACGGCCGGCGCGCCGCACGCGATGGTGATCTACGGAGAGAGCACGCAGAGCGCGCAGATCAATACGGCCTTTGCCGATCCGCTGACGGTCTTGGTTACGGATTCATTTGGGAATCCCGTGTCTGGCGTGGCGGTGACATTCGTCGCCTTAGGAACAACGGCGAATGCATCGTTGAGCAGCACGGCGGTCCCTACCAGCGCCAATGGACAAGCCGGCGTGATCGCCACCGCGAATGGAACACTGGGCAGCTACATGGTGTCGGCGACCTCATCGGTGGGATCGGTCAGTTTCAATCTGACGAACGTCTCCGGTGGAACGACGACCGCGCTGACGGCATCGCCGACGACGGCGATGTTCGGCGATCCGGTTGCGCTGCATGCCACGGTGACGCCTGCGGCGGCAACCGGGCTGGTGTTCTTTATGCAGGGTTCGACGGTGCTCGGGAGCGGCACACTTTCCGGGGGCACGGCGACCCTGACTGTCTCCACGCTGCCTGTCGGCACTTACACCGTCGTGGCGGATTATGCAGGCGATGCGAATTATGGAGGCAGCTCAAGTGGACCGGCGACGATCACCATTACGAAGAGGACGGGGGCGAGCGGCGGAGCGGCGCTGACGGTGACCGCGAACAATGCGACCAGGCCGTTCGGGCAGGAGAACCCGGCTTTCAGCAGTACGCCGGCAGGAATGCTGGTGGGCGGGGATACCTTCGCCAGCGCCATCCAGGGAGTCGCTGCGTTCTCCACGACGGCGACGCCAGCTTCGCCGGCAGGCACCTATCCGATCATGATTAGTGGGCTGACCTCGGTCAACTATGTGCTCGGCCTGGTGAACGGCACGTTGACGGTGACCAAGCTGACCGGCTCGGTGCATTTAGATGCGTCGCCCAACCCGGTGACGCAGGGCGACCAGGTGACGTTGACCGCGACGGTTCCGGGCGGGCAGACCGGCACCGTGACCTTCTATGACGGCACAACGCCGCTGGGCACGGTGACGATAAATGGCAACATTGCGACTCTGGTGATCTCGACGTTGGCTCCGGGGACGCACTCGATCACGGCGGTCTACAACGGCGACGCGAACTTCACGGCAGCGACATCCTCGTCGGTCTCTCTGGTGATCAACCAGATAATATTGATCACGTCCACGGTAACTATCGAATCTTCGCTCAATCCCTCTGTCTTCGGAGACGCGGTGACCTTCACGGCCACCGTGTCGGCAGGAGCGACGGGAACGATCAGCTTCCTTGACAGCACCACCACACTGGGAACAGGGACGATCACAGGGACGACTGCCACGTTCACCACATCGACGCTGGCTGTAGGCACGCACTCGATTACGGCGGTCTACAACGGCGACGCAAACCACAGCGCAGCCAGCTCGGACGCGCTCTCGCAGGTGACCGAATCACCCGACTACGCTGTCTCCAGCCCGACGCCGCCGCAGGTGATTCCTCCGGGAGCCTCGGCCAACTTCGCCCTTCACGTCCCATCGGTGGGATTTCCGTTCAATAGCGTGGTCACGCTGAGGGCCTCGGGGCTGCCTGCGGGAGCGAGCTACACCTTTAATCCACCAACCGTGACGCCCGGAGCCAATGGCGCTGACTCCACCCTGACCATCAGCGTGCCCCGGCAGAGCGCGATGCTGCATCATAGCTCAAGGACGCTGGTGTTGGCCGTTCTGCTTGTGCCGCTCGCCGCGCTGCGGAGAAAGCGAGGCAGGACACCGCTGCTGATGTTGTGGCTGATGCTTACGCTCGCGTCGTTTGGAGTGATGACGGGCTGCGGCACCGGCGGCTACTTCTCGCTGCAGCAGCGGACCTACATCATCACCGTGACCGGAACCAGCGGCAACCTGGTCCGCTCGACCACCGTCACCCTCACCGTCGAGTAGGAGGAGCGATGCACAAGCTGACACGAGTCTTCGTCTTTGCGCTGTTGCCGTCGCTCTCCCTGGCGGCTGCGGCCCAGAAGCCCTCGAACACGCTGGACGCGTACGCCGCCTTCAGCGAGATGCGCGCCAATGCGCCTGTCGGAAGCTGCAACTGCTTCTGGATGTCCGGCGGCCACGGTGGCCTCTCCGTGCCGGTATGGCATAACTTCTCTGCGGTCGCCGAGGTGGGAGGGCACACTACCAGCAACATCCCCAACTTCAACACCGGCCTGAGCCTCTTCTACGGCATGGGAGGCGTCCGGATGCGCGTACCCAACCACACCCGCTTCCAGCCCTTCGGCCAGGCTCTCTTCGGAGGCGTGCACGGCTTCGACAGCTACTTCCCTGCACCGGTTGGCAAGTTGCCGACCAGCTACGACACCTCTTTCGCCCTCTCCGTCGGCGGAGGCCTTGATGTCAACGTTTCCAAACACGTCTGGATTCGCGCTCTCCAGGCCGACTACTTCTACTCCCAGCTCAGAAACCTCCAGGGCGACCGTCAAAACCAGTTCCGCATCGGCGCTGGCGTCCTTTTCCGCGGACCGGATCATCCTTGGAGACCCTGGAGCCACTGATCGTCCCCCCGGGGCAAAAGCATCAGAAAAGATAGCCGTTTGATAGACTCGTCGAAGTCACCTCCCTTTCGGGCCCATCATGCGAATCGTACAGGCTGTCTTTGGCGTCTTCCATCATTTCGAGCTTGCACGCGAACTGGAACGGCGCGGCCACCTTTCGAAGATCTACTCGACTTTTCCCTGGCAGCGCCTAAAGCACGAAGGTCTGGCACAAAACCTGGTAGGAACCTTCCCCTGGATACATACTCCCGAAATGCTCCTTCGCCGGGCCGGCGTCCACAACACATGGGTCCTGGACCAGGTTAGTTATGCCAACGCCCTGGCCTTTGACGTCTGGACATCTCGGCAGCTACGGAACAAAGAGACTCCTGACGTCCTCATCGCTATCTCGGGTGCTTGCCTTCAAACAGGACGTGAGGTCCAGCAGCGAGGAGGCCTCTTCATCTGCGATCGGGGATCCTCCCACCAGCGCTATCAGGAGCAGATAGTCCAGCAGGAGTACAAGCGCTGGGGAGTTACCCGGCCCGTCACCGACATCCGTGACATTGTTCGCGAAGAGAAGATCTATGAAATAGCTGACGCCATTACCGTACCATCCAGCTTTGCAGCGCGTTCATTTATTGAGAGCGGGTTACCGCATGAAAAGATACATCGAATCCCCTACGGTGTCCGCCTGGAAAGCTTTTCCCGTATAGCAGAGCCTCCAGCGGATCGCTTCGAGGTTCTATTTGCCGGTTCGGTCGGCCTGCGAAAGGGCGTTCCCTATCTGCTGGAGGCTTTTGCGAAGCTTCGTCATCCCGCAAAGCGACTACGTGTAGCCGGAGCGATGCATCCTGACATGAAGAGCGTTCTCAATCGTCTTCCTCTCAATCAGGTGGAGTTTCTTGGAGCGGTTCCTCAACAACATCTGGTTGAGCTTATGAGCACGAGTCACGTAATGGTTCTGCCCAGCCTCGAGGAGGGCCTGGCCCTTGTCCAGGGGCAGGCTCTGGCCTGTGGCTGCCCTGTTCTCTGCTCGACCAACACGGGCGGCGAAGACCTGTTTACCGACGGGGTCGAAGGCTTTATCGTTCCCATACGCGATCCGCAGGCCCTGGCTGACCGGATGCAACAACTCGCAGACGATCCTGCACTGCAGGTGCGGATGAGCGAGGCCGCTTTGCAGCGAGTTCGTTCTATTGGCGGATGGATCGCTTATGGAGACCAGTGGGAAACCTTGCTCAGAAACATGGTCTCGAGCGAAGCGTTGGTTTAAACTCCCCCGCCGACAAAGTGGACTACCTCGAGCCGGTCTCCTGCCTCAAGTACCGTCTCCGGCCAGCTCGCTCGGGGCACGATCTCTCCATTGTGTTCGACGGCTACGCGGTCTCCCTGAAGTCCGAGCGCTGCAATAAGGTGGTTGAGCCCTGCCGACTGCTGCAGCTCAGGAAAAGTACGCGACTGGCCGTTGAGAACGAGTGTTAGGGACATAACCTTTAAAGCCTAGCAGCTACCGGTGTCTGCGTGTGCCCGTTATCAGACGCTGGTGCGGCTAGTTTACGTTTCGCCGTAGTCCTTCCGCAATCCACTGTTTTACCTGCCTGTTACCACGATTGACCGTCTCACACTCCTCAAAAACACTGCGCCGCAGCATCATCAGGATATGAACCGCATCGGTCTCTGCCTTGACTGCGGTTGCGTCCGTCAGAAACGTCCGCGAGTAGATCAGGTGGTCTGCGGCATTACCTAGTTTTTCGAGAGCGTGCGCTTGGTTCGCACTTGCGCGCCGCCGACTCGGAAGTCCGGGAGCTTGGCCAACTGGTGCAAGATGCTGCGCGGCCACATCGCTTACGGCAAAGGGATAGCCCGCTGGATAAGGTGCGGTCGACATAAACGTTGAATCCTCCCACACTCCATATCGGCCTTCCAAGCCACTCCATGACTGCAAATCCGTTCTTTGCGAGACAATCGGCCTGTTCCGGGGTTTACGTTTGCAGAAGCACCTCCGGGAGTCCAACGTGTCGTTCCATTCCCTCTTTATCCGGTCATTCCAGACGTTATGTTGCACCGCTGTCACAGGCCTCGTTCTGCAGCTCGCACTCCCTGCCGGGGCCGGCGCCCAGATGGCCGGTTCGGTGGCAACGAAGACGGTGAAGACTCAAGCCGGGCCACCGCTTACCCCTGACGAAAAGATTCTGCAAGTGCTCAACCGCTTTACATATGGCCCGCGCACCGGTGACCTCGAGCGTATCCGCGCGATGGGACTGAATGCCTGGTTTCTCGAGCAGCTGAATCCTTCAAAGATCGACGATAGAGCACTCGATGCCCGCCTATCCAGCTACCCTGCCATGCAGCTTTCTCTTCAGCAACTCATGGAGATGTACCCGTCAGACAACATGATCCGCGCTGTCGTCGACGGCCACGGTTTCAGCATCCCTAGCGGAGAAGCTGAAAAAGCTATCTACGCCGATCAGATGTTCCGCAAGAAAATCAAGAAAGACGGAAACAAACCCGACGCGCTCGACGCCGATACGCCACCGCCATCTCCACAGGAGGTCGCCAACCTTTTTGCTTTGCCGCCTGATAAGCGCTTCTCTGCCCTTTGCCGCATGAAGCTTCCTCAGCTTCGACAGCTCCGTCAGACGCTCGTTGGGGGCCAGCGCGAACGCCTCACCGAGGGCTTTACATTCCGGCAGCTTGAGCAGCTGGCCGCGTTCAACGGGCCTGAGGGTGTTGTCGTAGCAGAAGACGTCCAAACCAAACTCCTCCGTGATATCTACACGGAACGGCAGCTAAATGAAGTAATGGTTGACTTCTGGCTGAACCATTTCAATGTTTACATGAAGAAATCGCAACAGGCCCCTTATTTCATTGCCGCTTATGAGCGTGAAGCTATCCGAGCTCACGCGCTAGGCCATTTCGAAGATCTTCTTGTAGCAACTGCCGCTAGTCCGGCAATGCTCAATTATCTGGATAACAGCTCTAGTGTGGGACCGCGCTCTATCTTTGCTAATCGTATCCAGCGAGGCTTCGGGCAGCCAAAGCGTCCCAGCGGCCTCAATGAAAACTACGCTCGCGAACTGATGGAGCTTCACACGGTTGGGGTAAACGGTGGCTATACCCAGCAGGACGTGACGGAGGTAGCCAAGGTCTTCACCGGATGGACAGTAAGCCCGAAGCGCCCCGGCGCCGAACCGCTACAGGCAGAGTTCGACATGGATAAACACGAGCCCGGGCCTAAGCTGGTGATGGGGGTCCTGATTAAGGAAAACGGCGAGCGTGAGGGGTTGCAGGTCCTCCATCTCCTGGCTACCAGCCCCAAGACCGCGCAGTTCATCTGCACCAAACTGGCCGTGCGCTTCGTCAACGACGATCCTCCGCAGGCAATGGTCGATCGCATGGCGAAGACGTTTCTGAGCACTCGGGGCGACATCCGCCAGGTGCTGGTTACAATGGTCAACTCGCCCGAATTCTTCTCCCGCGCTAACTATCGCGCCAAGGTTAAGACACCGCAAGATTTCGTCGTCTCTGCTGTGCGCGCCTCTGATGCCGAAGTGACGAGTCCGGGGGCACTGGTTGATGTCATCGCCAATTTGGGGATGCCTATCTACGGGATGCAGACTCCTAATGGCTACTCCATGAAGGCCGATCCGTGGAACAACACATCGTCGCTGATTGAGCGCATGAACTTTTCGCTTGCGCTCTCCTCCAACCGAGTCGCGGGTGTCACTACCGACTGGCAGGCGACCCTCGGTAGCCCGCAGGACCCGCTCACGCCGGACCAAAAAGAAGCACTGCTGGAACACAAGCTGTTGCAGCTTTCCGTCAGCGACAAGACTCGTCAGACCATCCTTGCTCAGATCAGCACCGATGCCAGCCAGCAGGTGGCCAGCCTGAAACAGGTCGCCGTCAAAGATCGTCGTGGCGATCCCCTGGCCCTTCCCGGACGGCCGAAGCCGAACCCTAACTTGACTGGTATTGATAGCGAATCGGCCCTTGCTGCCGGTCTTCTCTTCGGTTCGCCCGAGTTTCAGCGCCGCTAGCTCCGTTCGCGGCGAAACTCTTCTACCTCGGCTAAGGTCGGCAGCGAAGGAATCGCTCCAGCTCGTGTGACCGAAAGCGACGCCGCAGCCACTCCGAATCGAACTGCTTCGACCGGATCGGCCCCGTTCGTCAGAGCCGCTGCAAACGCTCCATTGAGAGCGTCACCAGCGGCAGTCGAATCCACCGCTCGTACCGGGATGGCCGAAACCTGCTCGCGAATCCCCGACGCTGTCGCGAGATAAGCGCCCCGCGCTCCAAGCTTCAGCAAGACATTCTGGGGTCCCAGCGCCAGCAATGTCTCTGCATATCTGCGAAGATCCCCATCCGGAACCCGCTCCCCGGAATAAAACGCCGCTTCCGTCTCGTTCGGCGTGAACCAATCGACGCGCGCCAGTAACTTTGGAGATAAACTTCGCGCTGGAGCGGGATCCAGTACAACGGGAACTCCTGTCGCGGCCGCCACCTCGATCGTGGCCTCTAACGCTTCCAGGGGTGTCTCGAGCTGGGTCAGCACAATTCCTGCCCGCTCGATCCGATTTCGGCTTGCAAATACGTCTTCCGGGCAAAACCTGCCGTTCGATCCCGGAACGACAACGATGCTGTTATGTCCATCGTCGGTAACAAGAATGACAGCCACGCCAGAAGGGCCGTCGGCGGGAGTTATGGAATCAATCGCTACACCCTTCTCCCGCAGTGTGGCCAGCAGTCCGGCTTCAAGACCATCCGTACCATGGCGGCCGATCATATGCACCCTGCCGCCCAACAGCGAAGCCGCGACGGCTTGGTTAGCACCCTTCCCGCCGATGAAGCGTTTGAAATCCGTTCCGGTGATGGTCTCCCCGACCTCCGGATTGCGAGGTACGTTCGCCACCAAATCGAGGTTCAAGCTGCCGACCACAACGATATCCTTCGCCATAACCCTCACCGCCAGGCTGGTGCCAGAGCTATTAGACCGAGCCCCATAAGAAAGAAAAGGAACATGATCGCTAACAGCCGGCCCGTTCCCACAGGAGCATCGCGGAACTCACGCCAGATGAAGACGCCCCACGCCGCCGAGATCATCGTCGCACCCTGACCCAGTGCATACGAGACCGCAGGCCCAACCAACTGCGCCCGCGAGGCCACGAGGTTTGCCTGCAGACCGCTGTTCCAAATAATTCCTCCGAGGATTCCCCACAGATGCCAGCTCGGCTTTGCACTCAGGTAGTTCGAAAATGCAACCTGCTCCCCCACCATTGGCCGCCGCATCAACCATAGGTTTACCGGTATGGCGCATAAGGCCAACCCAACCGCGAAGAACGGAACGACCGTGTAGGCATCGAGCGGCGTTGCCCCTTGCATGGCGCGGGTCAAAAGCGGATAGAAACCGCCCATCAGGAGCCCGCTGATGAGCGTGATGATGATGCCAAGCCGCGAGATCGCGGGCCGCTCCCTCTCCCGTTTGCGGTACGCGATTGCATCCACCACGATCGCGATCGTTACCAGCGCCACCCCAAGAAACAGCAGTACAGGGTTTGCCGCCGGGGCCAGAAAGTAATTGAGACTCACGCCAACCACCAGCGCAAGGCCGATTCCCACGGGAAACGCAACCGCCAGTCCGGCCAAATCAATAGCCGCGACCAGGAGCTGATTAGCTGCGTTGAACACAACTCCCGCCAGAATCGCCCACAGGATCGAAGAACCGGAGGCCATTCCAAGGCGCTGGAGAAATTGGATGCCGCCGCCCAGGCCGAGTCCCCACAGAAATGAGCCGAGCAGCACTCCAATGACGTAATCCCAATAAAATGACTGAAATCGCCAACCGGGGGTCAGCTTAACGGTATTGGCCCATGAACCCCAGCAGACCATGCTCCCAAACAGAAACGCCAGTTGTGCCGCATACGTGGAAGGCAAGTACAAGATTGTCCTCTTGGCCGAAGCTCTTGTGTCACTTTGTCGCGCAGGCCGTTATATCATGGCTGCTCTGAGGGAGACTTCGATCCGCGCAAAGGCCAGAGGTGGGCGAGTGGCCCCTTACCTCGGCCCATCGGATCCGCTTGCCGGATGGCCTCGGCGACATAGTCCTTCGCTTTTTGGACCGCCTCAAAATCCCGATCGCCGAGCACCAGGCGGCTTAGCAATGCGCTCGATAAAGCGCACCCGGTCCCATGGGTCGAGCGGCTTTCAATCCTCTCACCTGCAATCCATCGGACCTCATCGGTAGCCGTTACGACGCAATCGTCTGGCTGATCGAGATTTCCGCCGGTGGCCAGAACATTCAGCCCCGCAATTCCCTGTTTGAGCGCCCTTGCTGCCCCCGGAACCTTCTCCCGCCGGGAGACCGGCCTTCCGCAAAGCCTCCCTAGTTCGCCCAGATTTGGCGTTACCCAGTCCACCAGCGGAAGCAAGCGCTCCTGCAGAAGCACCATACCCTCGTCGTCGAGCAGTTCCCTGCCCGAGCTCGACTGCAGAACCGGATCAAGAACCACAGGAATCCGCGATTCCTGTTCTCTCAGCTTGGCCAGAAAGTCCGCTACCGCAGCCACCACTCCTGCATTTCCCAGCATTCCGATCTTGATTCCCGCGGCGGGCAGGTCATCGTGAAGACAGTGGAGCGTCTGACTAATGATTTTGGCGTCAACCGGATGTGCCGCAAACACGCCAACCGTCGACTGAACCGTCAGTCCGGTGATGCATGAGGTTCCAAAGAGACCATGTGCGGCAAAGACCATCAGGTCCGCCGTCACTCCAGCACCGGAGGAGGGGTCATAACCGGCAATCGTCAAAACACACTTCATCGAGGGGTCGAAAACCCTAAAAGGAGCTTTTTTCGGTAACTTCAAAAAAATAGCAGGATTTCGTCAGAATGTCTCCTTACGCCCGTTTTTACCCAAAATGGGCCTCATTTTGGCCCGAATAGCGGACAACCCGACCCTGATTTTCTTTATCACACTAAAGCTGGAGAAGCAAGCCGTGTTAGCCCCTAAGTAGCTTTAGAGTGATTGACTTAGCGGGTTTCAGTTAAGACAATAGAGATGGGAGCGAACAATGAAGATGATTCCAGCCAAAATGCGAGACAGAAGTGTTTCGATGATGAAAGCGGGAGTTGCTACGGCGACGCTCATCCTGACTCTGGGGGCCACCGCCTCCGCAACCGACGTCACCCCTGACACCCAAACCAAACCTCAGACCGTCAAACCTCGCCGCTGGTTTGAAATTGGGCAGGCGTCTTGGTACGGACGTAAATTTCAGGGACGCAAAACTGCAGCGGGTGAGACCTACGACATGAATGCCCTCACCTGTGCCCACCGCACCCTTCCCCTTGGAAGCTGGATTCGGGTCACGAACCTCAAAAACCGCAAATCCGTCTTTGTCCGAGTCAACGACCGGGGGCCAGTGCCAAAAAACCGCATCATCGACCTCTCCTTCGGGGCAGCACAGAAGGTCGGATTACTTGGAATTGGCAAGGTTAAGCTGGAAACAGTCCGCAATGGCGACTCCGAGATGGCGAACGCCCTTCTGGCCCAGCTCAAGGTCCCACTGATCCCCGTCTACGGTCAGTAGTCCAGGAGACATCAAACGGGGCTACCTTCGACGCATTTGCGGTCAAACGCGGTTGAGCGCCGTCGCTATCCGTCCATAAGGCGGAAAATTTCCGGTACGCTGCGGCGCTAAGAGCTTTATCGCCCGCTGCTTCCGAGGCCATAGCTAGCCTAATCTCGGCCATAGGATAAACATTGCTGCCGGACGCAAAAGCCATCCCCCGGTGCGCAAGCACCGCCTGAAAGTCCTCGGTTGCGAGCGAAGGCTGCTTCCCGGCCATATGGGCTACGCCACGCAGATAAGGCGCAATTGCACCGTCCTCGTACGGTGCAATTGTCGCCAGCACCTCCAGTGCCTTCGCCGTATTCTTCTCCGAAAGTGCGGCGACGGCCTCAAGCTCCGGAACATAGCGCAGCGCAACAGCCGTATTTTGCGGAAACACATCCCTCAGCCAGAGAATGGTGGCCTCTGCCCCTGCCTTGTCACCGCAAAGGCCCATCGTCAGGCCCACATGGAAACCTGTCAGCGGTCCATGCGGCAGGCTTCCCGACTCGTTTGCCAGTTCTGTTGCCGCCGAACATCTCCCTGCCAATGCTCGATCCAGAGCACGCTGCGCCAGCATGTAAGCCCTCGCCGAAGCTAACTCCAGGCGTTCACTCGGAACATTCGTCGCCGTGTTCCAGAACGCAGCACTCGTAGTCATCCTCCCCGTGTTGTCGAGGTAAAGTCCTTCTTCGTTCAACCGCGCATAGGACCTGGACGCAGCGTCACCCTTGATGGAAGCGATCTCTTCAGCAACCACATCCTGCTTCCCTGCAAGATAGGCAGCAGCCATGGCATTCCCACTGCGGACAATCCCCAGGTTTCGCGCCTGTCTCTCCAGTTGAAGCGCGTCGTCATAGCGATCCAGCCCAATCATCGCGCGTTCGGCCTCGTCGTAGGCTACAGCTGCATAGCGGTTGTCCCCATAGGCCTGTTCGGCGGCGAGCAGCGCCTCCACCAGATGGCCCTGTGCACGAAGCACACGCGCCAACCCTGCCATCCCCTCAGCATCGTGCGGATACCGCTCCGTGTACTGCCGGATGGTCGCTGCCGCCTTGCTATAGTCGCCGCTTCCATTCATCTCATAGCAAAACTCGGCCAGCAGCCTCATCTTGTCATCGGCGTCTCTGGACGCATCCAGCGCAAGCCCGGCAGCAGTCGCCGAGGCAACCTCCGCCTTTTCCGCGTCGTACAGCCACGCCAGACGCACCTGCGCCTGGGCAAATTTGGGGTCTAGTCCCACAGCCCGCTGAAAACCAGCCATTGCCTCGATGACGTGGCCCTGTTGTATCGCCGTCTCTCCTGCAGCGTATGCGTGCAATGCGTCCAAATTCGCAGTGGCTTCGTGTTCCAGAGCGACCCCTGCAGCAATTGAGGCCGAGTCCTCGCCCATCTCCGATCGAATTTCAGCGGCGGCTCTGCTTATCGCAGCAGGAATCCGCTCTCTCGTTGAGGCGACCTCCGTCACGTTGGCCAGCTTATCGTTCGATTCGGCGTTCAAGACATCAACATCGATAACATAAGCCGTCCCTACCCTCTTGATCTCTCCATATAAATAAGCCTTGGCACCGGTCTTTTCTGCAACGGTCCTTGCCGATACGTTGGCAGCTTCAACGCCGCCAGCTGCATCTATCTGCCGCAGTCCGGCAGCATAGGCATCGATCCCGCGCACATTCAGATGCTCAGACTGCCTCAACTCAATCTCCAGGCCTTCCAGCACCGACCCGTCTAGTGTCGATTCGCCTGTCCTGTTCTGGATCACGGTCAGAAGTAGACTGTCCGACGGCCCCAGCACCGTGGGGCGAAGCCATCCGCCGCGCACCAGCAGAAATGCCCCGCCAGCCACAAGAGTCAGCAAGCCCGCGGCGACCGCCATTCTTGCAACTCTTCTGCTGCTTCTTTTAGGCGCAGTAGTCAACGGAAGATATTCCGTCCTCGCTTCCTTCACCTCACTCGATACCAACGAAGGCGCAGCCACCTCAAAATCGACGCCATACTCAAACTGCGTCACCCCGGTTCTGCTTTTGCCCAAATCGGCCCGTCTCGCGCTGGAGTCGGATGCATCCACAGATTCCGGTTTCGCCACTTCCGCTTGCGAACGATCCGATCGTTGCATCGGACGAATCAAAAGCTCGCCCGAGCGGCTCTCCTCATCAACCTTTACCGTAACCTGCTCGCCCGAACTCTTCCGGGCCGGACGCCTTTCGCGTGCCACTGGGTCCTGCGCTCGAACCAGAGGGACAGCGGCCGCCGAATTCTTCTTCAACCATCCACCCTTGTTCGTTTTCTCTTCGACCCTTTCCAAAGCGTCCTGCAACTCCTTCGCCGACTGGAAGCGCTCCCGCTTGTCCTTCATCATCAACCGCAGGATCACTCGCTCCAGCTCCTTCGGAATCGATTCATTCCAGTTGCGTACCGGCTCCGGCGCGTGTTCCAGCAGTTGTACAAAGATCAGCGCGCTTGTCGTCCCTTTAAACGGAACTCTTCGCGTCGCCATCTCATACATCACCACGCCCAGCGAAAACAGATCCGACCGGGCATCCAGTACGTGTCCGCGTGCCTGTTCGGGCGACATGTAGGCCAGCGTTCCCACGGTCGAACCTGCGATCGTCAGGTCCAACGAGCGCGAAGCCCACCCGCCGTTTTCTGCGATATCGATCTTCGCCAGGCCGAAGTCGAGCACCTTCGCCTGACTCTTTCCATTCGGACGGTTCACCAGAAAAATATTCGCTGGTTTGATGTCCCTGTGCACAATGCCCTTCGCGTGCGCTACCGCAAGCGCTTCGGCAATCTCCTGTCCATAGGTGATGATCTCTTCTGCCGGCAGAGCGCCGCGCGCGATCTTCTCCCTCAGGGTCTCCCCTTCCAGCAGTTCCATCACGAGGTAAGGATCGCCGTCCTGTTCCCCAATATCGAAGACGGTACAGATGTTCGCGTGATTCAACCCGGAGGCGGCTCGGGCCTCCTGCAGAAAGCGTTCGCGCATGCCAGGTATGTTGTAGTCGCCGTGCAGAACCTTCACCGCAACTTCGCGATGAAGTCGCTCGTCCCAGGCACGGTAGACGACGCCCATACCGCCACCGCCCAGCAGATCCAGGATCTCGTACGGTCCCAGCCTCTGGCCCACTGCGGTCGTCATTCCTTGGTCATGCCTTTCCGCTGCTTGTCTTTTAAGGTTCGCGCCGGGCGTTTCTTTCATTCCACGCCCTCATCATAACCAGCGTTTTCCGCAAACAGCAGCGTCGCCTTGCAAGACGTTCCGTACTCGATAACCCATAGGATCATTGATTTCCCAATATGGTATGTCCCACAAACGGCTACGTCTGTACCACCATCGAGGCACACATCCACTCCACAGCCCCGCATCTGTCGATCGACTCCTCGTGTCCACCTATAATTGACATGTGAGCGACCTCAAGCCAATCGAACGCCGCCCCACTAACCAAACCCTCCTCATCGACGCCGACGACACGTTATGGGAGAACAATGTCTACTTCGAGCGGGCCATCGCGGCTTTCATCTCCTACCTCGATCATCGCGTCCATACTCCCGAGCAAGTTCGTGAGCACCTCAACTACTGCGAGCATGCCACCATCTCTGCCCACGGCTACGGACTCAAAAGCTTCCGTCGCTCGCTCGTCGCCTGCTTCGAGCAACTTACCGACGCGCCTGTCACACCAGATAAGCACGAGCGCATCCTAAGCTTCGCCCAGTCCATCGCGGAGCACGAGATCGAACTTCTCCCCACCGTCGACACGACCCTCGCGGATCTTGCCACCCGGCATCGCCTCATCCTCGTCACCAAGGGCGACCCCGTCGAGCAGACCGACAAGCTTCGCCGCTCCGGTCTAGCTCCGCATTTCTCTGCGATCGAGGTTCTGGCCGAAAAGCACAGCGAAGCCTACCGCGCCGTCACCAGTCATCACGCCTGCGACGCCAGAAAAACCTGGATGATAGGCAACAGTCCGAAGTCCGACATCAATCCTGCGCTTACGGCCGGACTCAACGCTATCTTCATCCCCCACAACTTCACGTGGGTGCTCGAGCACGAGGTCGTCATCCAGCCTCCTACCACGCAGCAGAATCTCCTCGAACTGACCGCATTCGCTGATCTCGCTTACCACTTCTAAACGCAATTCTCCAAAACTGTAATGTTCGCCGCCCTCATCCGTCAGCATCAGTGTTCGGACGATGAATCGCCGACAGAAATGGAGAATCTAAATGAATACGAATGCGATTTGCCCTTGCGGGTCCGGCTGCAACTGTCCTCAACCCTGCCCCTGCGGTGAAGACTGCAACTGCCCATCCTGCAACTAACTTAGGCAGCGGTGCGGACCTTACTCCGTACCGCCCTCACAGTGAACAAAACTTAATGACAGCAACCGCCATCAACAGCCTTCTCGATCAGAGAAGGCTGTTTCTACAATTCGTCGAGAGAAGAGTGAGCACCCGCGCCACCGCCGAGGACATCATCCAGGCCGCCTACATCCGTGCGATGGAGCAGGCCGCAACGCTCCGCAGCGACGAGTCCGCCGTCGCATGGTTCTACCGCATCCTGCGCAACGCCGTGATCGACCACTATCGTCATCGCGCCGCCGAAGATCGCGCTCTCGAACAGTGGGCCAACGATCTTGCCATCGAAGCTCAGTTTGATTCGCCCACTCAGCAGATCGTCTGTCAGTGCATCAACAACGTCCTCGAGAAGCTCAAGCCGGCATATACCGAAATCATCCGCGAAGTTGACCTCACAGAGAACACACTCGAATCTTTCGCAAAGAAATCCGGCATCACCCCCGGCAATGCCGCCGTTCGGGCCCATCGCGCACGCCAGGCTCTCAAGAAACAGCTCATCCTCACCTGTCGCACCTGCGCCAAACAAGGCTGCATCGACTGTACCTGCGCCTAAGCTTTGCCGGGCCATCTCATTCCGTTAAACAACTCCTGCTGCTTCGCAAGGATCGCCGCCTTGGTCGCCATATCCGGCTTCAAATTCCAGTCCCCCATTTCATGCGTTCCACCCAGCAAGATCCCATCCCTGCGCGAGAACATATAGGTGTTTTCATAAGTCGTCGCATAGGTCACCTCCGGCTGCGGCACCAGAAACGTAAGCTGGCCTCGAATCGGAGTCAACTCAGCATCGTTGAACAGTGCCTTGGCTCCCAGGCCCGTGCAGTTGAACACCAACTTCTCCGGCAGCGCCTGCATTTCGTCGAGGCTTCGTATCTCCCGCACCACAATCTTTCCCCCGGCGATCCTCACATCCGTCAGCATCGCGGGCAGATAGATAGGAGGCTCCACGATCATTCCATCGGCCTGCCGCACCTGCTTTGTTCCAAACGGATGCTCGCCGACCTGCAGGTCTTTAATCTCCGGCAAAAGATCCTTAATCAATCCAAACAGCCCACTCGTAATCGGTACCTTCCACGGCTTATCGGCAATGAAGTAGTTCCGCATCCAACGAATTCCATATTGTGGACTCGTCATGATCTGGTATCGCCGATACCCATACTGCGCCGCGGCGACAAACTGCTCGGTAAACTCGGGAGTCAACGCTTTCCCCTGGTCGTACACACTCGCAGGAAACCACTGCCCACCCGCGATGTTGCTCGTCGTCTCTGGCGGCAGCGCCTTCGCGTAGATCGTTACATCGAACCCTGCCTCCTGCACCAGCCGTGCCGTGGCCAATCCGACTGCACCGCATCCCAGCACAGCTACCGGCCCTACATGACCCGGCAGACCAAGATCAACCGCCAGCTTCGACGTCCCCCAGCTCAACGTGATCCCACCGCCGCCATGCCCATAGTTGTGCACGACAGCCTTCTCACCGACCATCTCCTTCGCCACCCTGAATCCCGAAGGTCGAAACGGCCTCAGCCCAACGACTGTCCTGATCTCCCGCTCTGCCGACACCCTTACTGGAGGCAAACAGCAAGCCGAAGCCGGCACATTCTCCGGCACCATCATCCCCGACGAAACAGCCGCTCCCGCCTGCCTCTTCGCACATCCTGCAAACCCACCACCCGCGACTAGCGACACCGCCGCCATGTTCGCGTTCCGCAGAAAAACACGCCTGTTCATCATTCAGTTGTCCATTATTCTTGGTTTCGAGTGCTTCTCTCACCCTAACTGACCGGCGCCGCAAAACACCATCAAAAAAACCGCTTACGGATAAGGAGGTCCCTTCGCAAGCACCGCCTCCAACCGCCGGTCGTGCCCATAAATGTCGTCGAAGAAGTGTACCGTCCCATCCTCCTCTGCCACCGCGGTCTCATACAGCAGCAACACAGGAACCTGCGGCGCCAGATTTACCTGCCGGTTATCTTTCCCGGAATCCATAGCAGCCTGCGCCCGCTCCACTGTCCACGACTGATCTCCGTCCTTCTGATTCCTCAACAAAAACGCGGCCAGCTCCGCGGGTTTCTCGACTCGGATACATCCCGAACTAAAATCCCGCCGCGATTTCGCAAACAGCTCCGTCGCCGGCGTGCTATGCAGATACACGCTGTGCGAATTCGGGAACATGAACTTAATCAATCCCAGTGAGTTATTCGGTCCCGGCTTCTGCCGAATCGAATACTTGCCCGAGCGCAGCCCCGCCGCCACATCACCGCTCGCCGACACTGGCCGCCCACCCGAATCCGTCACCTCGAATCGTTGTTTCTCAATATAGCCGCTGCTCTTCTCTATTCCTGGAATCACCGTCCGGCGAAGAATCCCCGGCGGCACATTCCAGTAAGGCCGAAATACGATGAACTTGATATCGTCGGTAAACACAGGCGTTTGCGTAGGCGCAGCCTTGCCCACGACAACATTCATCGCCAGAGCAACCTTCTCGCCGCCCTCAAATGCCCTTAGCCGAAACTCCGGAATATTCACCACAACCGGAGGCTGCGGAAACTCCGGCGGCAGCCACCGCCACCGTTCTAACGCAAAGCCCAGTTGCTTCACCCGCGCACTCAGCGGAGTATTCAGCTCACGAATCGTCGTTGCCCCCAACTTCCCATCCGGCGTAAGTCCATGCCGCACCTGAAAGCGCTTCACACCATCTACCAATGCACCATCGTAAGTAGTTGATTTCCCCCCTCCCTGGGGCAGATCGCCCAGCAATCTCAGGCGCTCAGCCAACTGCGTTGTCCCAGCAAAAGCCTCCCCCGGAGCGACCGTCTTCGTCACCTCTGGAACCTTCGGCCCATCGCCCTTCGCCGCCAACTGCAAATATTGCTGCAAAGCATCCTCAGTCTGCCGATATCCGACGTACGGCGGTTCCACTCCGGCTATCACTATCTGAACGTTCGGCGCATTCACCACCTTCTGCGTGACGAACTCCGGCAAATCATACTTCTTCGTCGCAACATCGATGCCAAATTTGAAGTGTTTCGGATTCACCCGTCCAATATGCAGATCGGAGATGTACCGCATCGCCGCGACCGTAAGCGCTGCATCAAACACTGCCCGCTTCTCATCCGATGCTCCTTTCAGAGCATCCACCCGCGCAGCCCATCGTCCGGCATCATAGTCCGCTGGATTCAACCCCTTCTGAGCACTAGCCTCCAGCGCCTTGATGATCCCCAGAGCCTGCGGCGCAGGCTGATCCCCATTCAGCCACAGCGGAGCATAATTCGCTGCCTCATACGCCGCCTGCACCAGCTTTCGATAGTCGGAGAAGTTTCGACGTTCCATCTCCGCCAGCCGTCCGCTAGCCGCGATCTCTCGCAAGCGCGCTGACACGGCAGCCGACGCAGGCGCAGCAGCAGCGACCGGCACCGCACTCGCGGTCCGAGCGATTGGAGCTGATTGAGTTGTCGGAGCGGTTGGAGAAGAACATCCGAGCCACAACGCCACCATCGGGACACAGAGAAAACCACGACCCATCGAAGCGACCATTCGCCATTATCCCGGACAACTTCCCGTACGCCGACTGGTAGTTTTGCTAGTTGCGCATCATACAACCTGAGACCAAGCTGTTATAGGTCAAGGGTGTGCAGATTTCGAAAACAAGCTGAGAGAGGTCTACAAATGATGAAGAAGACTCTGCTATTCACGCTGGCCTGCCTGAGCGCGACTGTGCCGGGCGTGGCTCAAAGCAAGGTAGATACCCGGCTCGCCGAGTCCACAGAAGTGTTGAGACAAATGCTTGCGAAGCCGGATGCCCTTCCCGAGCATCTTCTCGACAGAGCGGTTTGCGTGCTGGTTTATCCCAACGTCAAGAAGGTAGGCGTCGGCATCGGCGTCACTTACGGTCGGGGTGTCCTCGTCTGCCGCTCGGGCGTGAAGATGGACGGCCACTGGAGCGCTCCTGCAATGTATACCCTTGATGTCGGCAGTCTGGGCGTACAACTCGGAGGCTCCTCGACCGACTATGTCCTGCTTGTTATGAGCCAACAGGGGGCCGACAAAGTCCTCTCCGGCAAGTTGAAGCTCGGCGCCGACGCAACTGCGGTCGCAGGCCCAACGGGGGCCAAGGCAGTCGGAGCAAACGACATCAATGCGGATATCCTCACCTACTCCCGGGCAAAGGGTGGCTTGTTCGCAGGTGCTGCCCTTGGGAGTGCGTCCATGGCCGCCGACAACGACGCCAACAAGGCGCTCTTCGGCAAACCCGTCGATGCGCTTCAGATCATCCGCGACGGCGCTGTCTCCACTCCGCCGGCCGGACAGGCCCTGATCGACCTACTGCACCACGCATCCCCAGTGCGCAAGCGCTAAACAAAGCGTTCTGCATGGCGGGCTGGTTGGCTTAGCACCGCAACAAGCCTCCCAGCCCTGCGATGCAACTGGCTAAGATAGATCATGGCCGCTCGCCGCTCCTCTGCACTCCGTCACACTCTACCTTCGAAAACCTCTCCCATCCAATGGTGCATTAACCATGAGCGCCTCACGTTCCTCGTCATCAGCACTCTTTGGGTCTTCTTTCTCTACTGGAACGCCCTCGGTGCGCCCTTTCTCTACGACGACCTCGACCAAATCCTCAACAATCGCAATCTCGCCGATTGGCACTTCTTCGCCCACCGCTTTCTGCTCGCTCCCGTTGTGTTCAACTCTGACTTCCGCGGCCCCGGCGGCATCTCCTACCGCCCCCTCTACTGGATCGCCCTCGCAATCGACCGACATCTCTGGCAACTCAATCCAGCAGGCTTCCACCTCACCAATCTCCTCCTCCACATTGCCAACGGGTTCCTCGGCTTCCGCCTGCTGCGCCGCCTCCAGATATCTCTCGCAGTCGCCGCATCCACATCACTCCTTTGGCTGGCCCTGCCCATCCACACCGAGACCGTAGCCTGGATCAGCGGACGCGCCTACTCCCTCTGCACGCTCTTCATTCTGCTCAGCCTTCTGCTGGCAACTCACTATCTCCGGACCAACAAGTCGCTAGCTCTGATCTTCTATTTCCTCACCTCCGTCGCGGCGCTTCTCTCCCACGAGCTCGGCCTCCTCGTACTCCCTCTCACGCTGTTGATCGCCTACACCACGCCCACCACAAAACGCCGCTCTGTGCTCACTCTCTCAAGCCTCGCCATCTTGGCCAGCCTGATCTATTTCGTACTCAAGCACGTCGTCGCTCCACATACCGAATCCGGCCCATCCGCTATTCGAGCTTTTGCTCTGATCTTCTGGAAATATGTCCTCTGGATCATCCTCCCCATCCACATGAGCGTCGAGCGCTCCACCTCCACCCCTCCCAATATTCTCTCGCCTGCCGCTATAGCCGCATGGATCGGTCTCGCCGCTCTCATCGCCGCCATCTATCTCCTTCGCAAATCCAGACCCACCGAGTCCTCCGGCCTCCTCTGGTTTTTTATCGCACTCGTTCCTTTCTGCGGCCTGGTCTTCATCTATCAGGGCATGGCCGAGCGCTTCACCTACCTCGCCTCTATGGGGCTCGCGCTCAGCATCGCGTCCCTCGCCATCGAGGTCCGCAAGCCCACCCGCAACGTTGCTCCAGCGCTCGTTCTCCTCTGGCTCACATGGGGTGCTTACCGCCTGCACATCCGTGTCCTCGACTGGACCGACCCCGTCGCCCTCTACCGGCACTCCCTCGAAGCCACGCCCCAGAGTTCCATCGTCTTCTACAATCTCGGCCATTCCCTGCACGAAAGAGGCGATCTGGCACCGGCGGAAGAGGCCTATCGCAACGCCCTCCGCCTCCAGCCCCACTATCAGCAAGCACTCTCCAGCCTCGGAGACATCTACGCCCGTCAGGGAAAAAACGCCAAGGCCTATCAGGCCTATCGCGGAGCCCTCGACCTCAACCCCGATGACGTCCCAACGATCCTTAACCTCGGCGTCCTCTACCAGCAGATCGGAGCGCCCACCGCCGCCGAAAATCAGTTCCGCCTCGCCATCGACCTTGCCCCTCAAAACAGCGCTGCCTACACCGATCTCGGTGTCCTCCTCTATCAGCAAGGCAAAGCCGACGAAGCCGCCAAATTATTCGCGCAGGCCATCGATAACAAATCCAACGATCCAACCCCCTACTTCGATCTCGCCATGATCTTTCAACGGGCCGGCCGTGGCGATCTCGCCCTCGTTCTCTACAAAAAAGTCCTTGAAATAAAGCCCAACGACCCCGACACCATCGCCAACATTCAGGCCCTCCGGCAAACCACAGAACCTAACCCCAAACCCGCTCCATAAAACCCGTTCGCGATGCTATACTTATTCAAGGATTGCTCACCGCTACCCCGCACTAATGTGCAGGGCTGAACGCGGAGGTGGCGAAATTGGCAGACGCACTAGCTTGAGGTGCTAGCGCCGCAAGGCATAGGGGTTCAAGTCCCCTCCTCCGCACCAATCCAAAGAATCAAGTACTTACGAAGGGCTGACCGCAAACGGTCGGCCCTTCGTTTTTGCTACTGTCACGGTTTTTGTAACGGTTGCAAGGAAACTCGCTTGCTGAAGATCACTCAATATGGCAGAAGTCTTCTTATCAGCCGATAGGTTTCCTCCCCTGATCGCTGCGGGATCTGAATCTTCACCTCAGTTCCCTGCTTTCGATGGCTCGAAGAAGACCACATCATTTGTTCACTCTGACATCACCCATGTAATGCATTTTTGCATTACTATATGATTGAATAGGAGGATTCACACCATGGCCACTTTGACTGTGACCGCGCGTGGACAGGTGACGTTCCGCAAAGATGTCCTGCAACATCTTGGCATCGAGCCAGGAGAAAGGATTGAACTGGACAAGTTGCCGGATGGCCGAATAACGCTCCGGGCTGCGCGCCCCACTGGAAAGATAGACAGCTTCCTTGGCCTGCTCGCTGGCAAAACCAGGAAGGTCGCAACTCTCGATGAGATCGACGAGGCAGCAGCGGCTGGTTGGGCTGGGCAGAAATGAAGATCACCGTCGATACAAACGTTCTCGTACGTGCCGTAGTGCGCGATGATGCAAAACAGGGCCAGGCGGCCGCCAAGCTTCTCAAAGACGCCGAACTCATCGCCGTTTCCCTGCCCTGTCTGTGCGAATTAGTGTGGGTGCTGCGCCGCGTTTACAACTTCGGGCAGCAAGATATCTCTGCCGCTCTTGATGCGTTGCTCGATACCAGCAATGTTGTCGTGAATCGTCCGGCTGCGGAAGCTGGATTGACGGTTCTAAATGCCGGAGGAGACTTCGCCGACGGTCTGATCGCTTACGAGGGCAGCTGGTTGGGCGGAGATACGTTCGTTTCCTTCGACAAAAAGGCTGTCTCGCTGCTAACCAAGCAGGGACAGCAGACCAAGTTGTTGTCCTGATAAGAACCGCCACGCAGGGTTTTTCGGATATGAAGCTACGCGCATCAATTTGTGTTTCTAAAACGCAATGCTCCTCTCCTTGAGAAAATTGAGAAGCTCCCAATTTAGCCATATGCTTTCGTCGTCGTGACAATACGCTTCAATCGCGATTTGCAATACCTCCAAGATCATTTGGCAGCAAACGGACAAATGTACGTTTGTCCGACAAGGGCCGCTTGTATCGCCAGAATATCAATTCCACACTGAAAACTGGCAGAGTAATATCAGCAACAATTACGTCAGGACAAAGGCGAAGCGCCTCCGCTACTAATGTTGGGCCATCTGTTGCATTTCCCACTATGTCAAATTGAGCTTTCAGGAGCGCATTTGTGGCTTTGAGTACAGTTGGATGGTCATCGGCCAGTAGTATCCGTGGACGCATCAGAGTTTCCCTCAGTTAAGGGCGAAAGGACATCGCTTCGTTCGCGATAAAGAGGGATACTTTCATCCCTCAGAATCATTCATAAAGCAAATGTGTGGCTTTTCGCCACTGGGGAAATCCCCAGTGTGGGAGACCGTTTTAGAAAACTGTCAAACATTCATTTTGTAGTTATAGGGACAGTAGTGGTTCGGGATTGACTACAATAAAACCACGTTTCACTCCAAACAGGACCAGATCAGCGTTGTTCTTGATATTGAACGCCTCCATGATATGGTGCTTGTGGAATTCCACGGTTTTTTCGCTCAACCTGAGAATCGCCGCAATCTCTTTTATCGGTCGTCCCTCGGCAAACAACTGCACAACATCGCGCTGTCGTTTGGTTAAGTCTTTTGAAAACTGGCGAGCCCTGGCCTTCGTAACGACCCAATCTGCTGCTCTCAACTTTGAGGTCACGTAGGGGCGACCATGCAAAATGTGCTCGATCGCCTCAAGTAGTTCCAGCCCACCTGTACGTTTTAAAACAAAAGCAATGGGTCCGAGTTCTAGGGCGGCGGCAGCCAGGTTTGGGTCGTCGTGCATTGTCAGGAACACGAACTTCACATTCGGTGCTTGTTCCCTAATTCTTCGCGCCGCCTCCAACCCGTTCAAGAGCGGCATTGAGACATCGGTAACAATTACATCTGGCTTGAGACTGATCGCTTCGTCCACCATGGCTCGACCGTCGGCTACCACGCCTACGACGACAAAAGTTTTTTCTAGGTAGAAGCACAAAGCTTCAGCGAAGATCGCGTGATCATCAGCGATGAGGATACGGGGGCGAGACGCTCTCGTGCGTAAGGTTTCCATTAAGGTACCCCATTTCGCTTGCTAGAATCGGGTCCCAAACAGGAAGGGAGATTTGAGAGGTTCGCTTTGCAAACAATCCGAAGAGTTCCTCGGAGAAATTAAATCGAACGTGAGGGAGTGTAAGCATCAATGGAAATCACGCTTATTGATCCCTCGTTCAGAAAGTAACAATACCACGAGTTGAATACCGCGCGTTTTTTGGCGCGTGCCGTCACGCCGTTCTCTTTCTAATTCGAGATCATCCTGTCGACATTTCTGCTCTCGGCTGGAGAGGGATGGAGGCTTCGATTCTCGTCCCTCTCCCAGGTTTTGAATGAATCTCGAATCTCCCGCCCAATAGGGTATGCGCGCTCTTCCATGCTGCGGATGCCGAGACCTTCTTTCCCTCTCTGATCACGTAGATTGAATCCGATGCCTTCGTCGGACACAGATACATGTAGTTTGTCGCCGACCTTGCACAATCTTACTTGTGCCCTGGCTGCGCCACTGTGTTTCTTTCAAATTGCGAAGTCCTTCCTGAACGATACGGAATAAACACAAAGCCACATCGGGGCGGACAGAACGAGGCACATCGTCGGCAAGGAAATTAGCTGCAATGCCTTGTTCGACCGCAAAGTCGGCGGTAATACCTGGAACAAGCCCTAATCTCTCCAACGTGGAGGAATGCAGGCGATGCGAAAGGGTATGGAGATCGGCGCCGATCTCGCTGGCCGAATCGAGGATATTGTGTACTTGCTGAACGGCCTCATCCGGCGAGGTGCCTATTGTCTCTTCCGCATTCTCCAATTCCAGTGCCATCAGCGCCAGACGCTGACTAAAATTGTCATGGATTTCCGACGCCAGTCGACTGCGTTCACTTTCCTGGGCTGTAATCAACATGCCACTGAGCGTCATTTGCCGTCCTTTCGCACGTTTCAAACGGACGTACAAAGCAAGAGCGCTGAGACAGAGCATGAAGACCAATACAGCTACCCAAATTTCCTGGGGTGCGCTGCCACAGAGTCGCCGGACGGAACAGTACCTCGCTGCCTGGGGGCAGATCTTTTTCTCTAAATCCCCAGTGCCTCAGCGCACGCCAATCAAACATGTAGGCGTTTGCGCCTTGCACAATCGGGATATCTTTCGGCTTCTCTCCATTGAGAACTCTTACAGCAATCGTGCCAACAATTTGGCCTTCCCTCGCAAAGCTATGCAGATAACCTCCTACCTCGCCATGATCTACGTTCACGTCCGATGGACCGAAAACCGGTGCATTCGCGACGTCGACAACCATCGGACCCGCCTGAATGCGCCGACATCGCGTATTCCTCTCGCATCTTTCCCGAGGTGAGTGTAAAGAATGATCGTGTGATCCGGCAGGTGCTTCAAGCGTTCGAGCAAAGTGGGCATGCCAAGATCGGTGAGATAGGTAAAGTCCAGGCTGGCTTCATAGCAATGGAGACGCTCGCGGAAAATTGCTTCCAAGTGTTTGTCGAAGGTCGAAATTCCGCCGGTTCACAACGCTGTGTTGGCGTAAGAATGAACAAGCAGGACGATGACTATACCAAACAACCGTCCTCGTCACCTACGATCACACTTTGGGGGCGGGGCAGAATCGCCGCAGCCAGGGTACTGTCAACGCTACCGTCGACATTTGCCATCAGTTTGTTCTAGACTCTTCGCATCGTTGGCGCTGGTACCATGAACACACACTGAGCTGCCTGGAGAAGGGATCGCGCTTTACCTGACATGAGCCTAGCTAGTCGCGATGCATTTTGCGACTGTGGTCGCCATAGCTGAACACTCTCTATATTTTCCTCAAGTCTGATCGCAGTGGGCCTGAAACGACTAGCCGAATAACTTAGTAGACCCTCCTTTTCGGAGAGATGCATGAGACGATTGCTCTTCTGTTTAGCGCTCGTCATATCGCTGTTCTGCTTCTGGAAAGCCGTGTCTGTGGACGCTGCAGGAAACGGTAAGCAACAAGCCACCGCCGATAAGTTACAAGCCAGCCCCAATAAAAAGACAAGCGTCCCCAACCCCGCTGACTTTGTTGGGTCAGAAACCTGCGAAACCTGTCACAGCGAGATAGGCAAGAAGTTCGCCGAGAATCCTCACTCCCGGCTGGGGATGTTGCATGGCGGCAAAGGCGTTACCTGCGAGAGCTGCCATGGGCCCGGCAGAGAGCATGTAGAGGCAGGAGGCGGCAGCCTGGAAACTCTCTTCCTGTTCAACAAAGCGACGCCGAAAGGAGTCGATGGCAAGTGCCTGGAGTGCCACGCCGCGGCACATCCTAATTTCGACCGCTCCGCACACGGAACTGCGGGCGTGAGCTGCGTGAGTTGCCATAGCGTCCATAAATTCGAACGCGAGACCAGCCTTCTTAAAGTTTCACAGCCGAAGCTCTGCTATACCTGCCACACTGACATCAAGCCCGCTTTTGCGCAGCCTTTCCATCATAAAGTTGATGAAGGTTTGATGACTTGCAGCGATTGTCACAACCCGCATGGCACCTTCAAGCAAAAGGAGCTTCGAAGCAGCGTCGCCGGGGACGCCGTCTGCGTAAAGTGCCATACGGAAAAAGCAGGTCCGTTTGTTTATGAGCACCCTCCAATCAGAACGGAAGGTTGCAATTCGTGCCACTATCCGCACGGTTCTCCTAATCCACGTCTACTGACTCGGAACAACGTAAACTCACTCTGTCTGCAGTGCCACTCGGCTTCAATGAACTTTACAGCCCCCGGAACGCCCTCGTTTCATAATATGGCGAACCAATATCAGGCTTGTACGGTATGCCATACCCAGATCCACGGTTCGAATACAAGCTCCGTATTCTTCCATTAGGGTGACCAAGCATGACGCTCGTCCTCTCACTCCCATCACTACACTCAGGATGTTTCGCTGGTGCGTTATGGAACTGCATGAGACGCGTGGCTATCGCCATTCTTATGGTTGTCCTCTCTGTTGCGGCAAAAGCGCAAGCTGCGCCAGCCTCGACTTCTCCAGCGACGCCCCCTCCAGCGCAGGAGGAGGAGAAGGAGAAGATGATTAAGGGCTACATCACGCATCAATCGATCGAACTTGGCGGCCATATCGTTGACCAGTCCGGAAGCAGTCCAATGTATAGCACCCTGGTCAATATCCAAACCGGTCCGCGAATACTCAGTCAGTCGCTCACGATGCGGGCTACGGATCCCTCACACGCGACCTTCTTTGACAATCTTTCGACGAGCAGCTTCGGCTACGGTGGTGACCCGATCAACATTACCGTACTGAATGTCTCAAAGGGCCGCATTTATGATTTTCGCGGTAGTTACCGTCGTGCCCGCCAATACTTTGACTACAACCTTCTAGCGAATCCTCTGATCCCTCCTAACTCGAACCCTTTTGTTCCTTCGCTTAGCTCGCCGCATCTCTTCAATACGGTGCGCCGCATCACCGATCTCAACCTGACGCTGGCTCCACTGTCGCGCGTGAGCTTCCGCGCCGGATACAACCACAATATCAACCAGGGTCCGTCGTATAGTTCAGTCCACGAGGGCACAGATGCCTTGCTGCTTCAGAGTTGGCGTAACTCCACCGATGCGTGGATTGCCGGGGTGGATTGGAAGCCGGGTGCCAGAAGTACCCTTAGCTATGACCAGTTCATTACGCACTACAAAGGCGATACGGTTTGGCAGCTAGCAGGTTTGAACTACATGCTCTCGAACGGAACGCCGGTTAGTCTGGGAATCAATCAGTCTTCCGTTTGGGGTACTCCCTGCTCTGCACCATTCAACAGCGACGGGACCGTGAACCCGAGCTGCAATGGCTATCTGGCATATAACCGCTCCAGTCCCACGCGAACGCTTTTTCCGACAGAACAGTTCCGCTTTCAGACCGAGGCAATCCCTAATATAAAACTGAATGGCCGCGTGCTTTACAACGGTACGACCAGCAACCTTTATAACTACAACGAATTCTTTAACGGATTTACTTCGCGGGGCACGGTGCGTCAAACAACAGTTACTGGTTCAGCGCGCGCGCGACGCATCAATGTCAACGGCGATATCGGTCTTGTCTGGCAGATTACTCCGACGATATCTGCCACCGAAGTTTATGAATTCTGGTACTTCCGGATACCCGGCACGAACTCGCTAACTGAAACAGACTATACCGGCGCATCGATGTTGGTTCCTCCCGCAAATCCCACATCAACAACTACCACGGACTCTCAGTTCCTGCACCAGGAGACTCACAGTAATACAGCTACCCTCGCGTGGGATGTGAGTTCCCGCGCACGAATATCAGCTGGATATCGATATCGAAGCCGGAACATTGCACAAGTAGGGGATATGATTCCCATCCATGAAAACTGGGGACTGTTTGGCGCCTCCGTCCGTCCCAATTCGCAGTTGCGCATCAATTTCAACTTCGACGGTATGTATGCCGACAATGCCTTTACGCGTATCAGCCCTCGTCAATTGCAGCACTATGTAGGGCGGGCGACCTACCAGCCGCGTCCGTGGCTCAATTTTTCCGGGGCTGTGAATATTTATGAAGCTCGCAATAACGTGCAGACGGTGAATCATCTAGAGCACAATCGCAATTTCTCATTCGGAGCCACAATCACCCCTGGTGAAAAGTGGTCAGCAGATCTCAATTACTCCTATAACAGTGCGTTCTCCAGTACGATCTTGTGCTACACCTCCACCCCGCCGCCTCCTACAGCGGGAGTAGCGCCGCCACTTTGTGCTGATGCAGGAACTCCGCTGCTCAGCACCGGCTACTATAACGCGCCAACGCAATTCGGCTCTTTCGGCTTTATCTTCTCGCCAATCAATCATCTACACGGCAAGGCCGGATATCGCATCAGTGCCGTAAATGGAAGCGCAGACGTTATGAACGTCCGACAAGTTAACGGATCGCTGCAGTCCTACTTCCAAACTCCGTATGCGGAATTGCTCTTTGATCCAGAAAAAAAATGGTCATGGAAAGCGGACTACAATTTCTACGGCTATGGTGAAGGACTACCGATTGGGCCCACGCTGCCACGAAATTTTCACGCAAATATCGTCACACTCAGCGTCCATTACGCTTTTTAGCGTATGTTTGGCTGAGATATTACCATGAGGAGGTTTCAATAATGCTGAAATACATCGCTCGCATCTCTGTCGTGAGTGTACTTACAGTCGGCACGATAGGCTTTGCTCAATCTGGTGCGGATATTTACAAATCAAAATGCCAGATGTGCCATGCGGCTGACGGCAGTGGGAATACGCCCGCAGGAAAATCTACGAAGGCTCGGCCTTTTAATTCGCCTGAGGTTATGAAGTTATCCGATGACGACCTCATTAACGTTACAAAGAACGGACATGCCAAGATGCCCGCCTTCGCCGGTAAGCTCACCGAAGGTCAGATTAAAGATGTCGTAGCTCATATCCGTACTCTACAAAAATAGACAGATGAGACGCTGAGGCGATGACTCAATCTGGAGAATTCGGCGGAAAGCGACTAAGGCTTCTCGTTTTTCTTGCGCATAACCCGATGAGCCTGATAGGAATCGGGCTCACTACTGCGTCTGCCCTGACTCTGATCGGCTTCTGGGTTGTTGCCGTATTTGGCAAAGGCGGATCTGCAAATCCATACGTCGGTATCATTTTCGACCTTTGCCTGCCTGCCCTCTTTGTCCTTGGGCTATTGCTTATTCCCATCGGTATCTGGTGGCGGAAGCGAAGACTAAAGGCGACGGGGCAGCTCCCAACTGAATTCCCTCCAGTTGATCTTCGCAGTCCTATCTTCCGGCGTACCGTGGGCTTTGTTCTTCTGGCGACTGCAATCAATTTTGTCATTGTGGGCACAGCAAGCTATCGCGGCGTCGCTCAGATGGACAAGCCGTCGTTCTGCGGTCAGTCATGTCACGTCATGGCACCGGAGTGGACGGCTTATCATGTGTCGTCCCATGCACACGTGGCTTGTACTGAGTGCCATATAGCCGCAGGGATGTCAGGATACGTGAGCGCAAAGTTAAATGGCACCAGGCAACTTGTACATCTCGTGATGGGCAGCTATTCACGCCCCATCATGCCTGACGGCAAAGTGCCTGCTGCGAACAGCACCTGTATGCATTGTCACAATCCAGATAGATTTATAGGCGACAAGCTGGTGGTGAAGACTTCATTTGGTGATGATGAAAAAAACTCCCCCACACATTCCCTCGTTTTGGTCCATGTGGGAGGCAGGGACAGGGCCGGGCGTCTCAGTGGAATCCATGGCGCGCATCTCGGACGTATCGAGTTCATCTCTACTGACAATGAAAACCAGACTATTCCCTGGGTAGCCTCAACGAGTGGTGACGGCTCCGTGCGTGAGTTTGTGTCTTCAGACACAAAGGTTCCTGAGGGTCGGCAGAAACATCTTATGAATTGCATTGATTGCCATAACCGGGCCGCCCATTCGTTCAATACACCGGAGAATGCGCTAAACAAGGCGATGGCCGACGGACGGCTCGATGCTTCTTTGCCTTTCCTGCGCAAACAAGCTCTTGCCCTGATCAAAGCCGATTATGCTTCGCAGGAAGAGGCGGAATCAAAGATCACGGCTGGCCTCGAAAACTTTTATCGCTCTCAGTTTCCAGACGTCTGGAACCAGAGAAGGCCTCAGATTGATGAAGCGAGCAAAGCGCTAAGTGCAATCTATGGTGAGAATGTGTTTCCGTTCATGAAGGTTACCTGGGGCACCCATCCGAATAACTCCGGACACAATGACTATCCTGGCTGTTTCCGCTGTCATGACGGAAACCACAATACAAAGGATGGAAAGAGCATTGGTAACGACTGCACGACCTGCCACAACCTGATCGCCGTTGATGAAGTGAATCCTAAGCAACTTGCTGATCTAGGTTTTCAGTGAAGCTATCGATAGCACTGAACAAGTTGTCTAAAACAGCCACTTACCCATCTTTTCTCACGGGACGTGCACTGACGTTGTTATTTTGTAAGTGACTTGGCGTTTTAGCGAAAGCCTATTAGCCGCGGATTCGGCATTACTAAATGTCTGGGCACTGATTACTCGTTCCCCAGTGCCACTCTCGGCTCAACCCCAAGCCGCAAGGCGCGCCGAAATCACTGACGCAAGCACGGCTGCCAATGCGAGCAGGATGCGCGTGTGGAGCGTGATTTCTTCGATTGCCGGAAAGCAGGAGGGCTGGTCGCGCTTCGACAGTTTCTATCGGGCATTCGTCACACCAACGTGAGTCGGTTACGGTGATCTCCGTCCGAGGAAAAGACGAGCGAGGATCACAGCAATTCTCACCGTCTGCTGGGATTGGTGTCTATGGGCATCATCATCGCATTGGGAGTGAATGCCGCAACAAGGTTTGGGCTAGTACCTGAAGTTCTGGACGATCCGCGCATCTCGCGAGCGAACTCGGCGGCGACACGCGGGTCGCACCCCGCGTAACTTGGTTTCTCATGCTTTGTTATCTAAAGCGCATCTGCGCCACTGACTATTTCGATGATCTCTCTGGTAATCTTCGCCTGCCGGGCGCGGTTCATAGCTAAGGTGAGAGAATCAATCAAATCTGAGGCGTTGGTAGTGGCTGAGTCCATCGCGGTCATGCGGGCGGCGTGCTCGGCCGCCACGGATTCGAGCAGCAGGGCATGAAATATCTGCGTCGTCACGTAGCGCGGCATGAGGTGGCGGAATAGCAGGATGGGAGACTGATCGAAGATATAGTCGACCTCCGCCGTTCCAAACTTCTTTGCCTCGGCCTCGACGACGGATTCCTCAAGCACGTTGCCACTGACGCCGGCTGAGGCTTCCCCATGCGCTATGTCTTCCTTCTGCTCTTCGGTTATCTCCTCAGCAGCGGTGGTCTTAGGCGAGCCGAGCGACTCATCTCGAGAATTGGGCAAAGGTTCGGTGTGAATATCTCAAGTCCAACCCCCAGCGCGCCGCAGCAATGCAAGCCTCCACGAAATCATTGCACTGAATGATCCAAGCGACCTGCTTACGTGGACAGTTCCCGCGCTCGGTGACATTCACGTCGAAAAACTATAGCGTCAGAAACTCTACCCACTGGCTATGGTTGTTCGAGAATCCGACCTCGGCTCATGGCAACTAGGCGACAGATAAGCGCGCGATCAAAAAGATGCTCACGTCGAGCGCTGAGGAGAAGAAATGAGCCCGGTGGACGAGCGCTTGGACACGCTTAGAACACGATCTTGACGAGCTGGATGATGAGTTCTGCCGGAGGGTAGATCGTGAGCAGGAGCGGCACGAGAGGAGCCGACGTCGCTGCGGCTAAGCGAATCATGTCATCAAGTCCGAACGGAACGGCGCGCATATCGCGCACAATCTCGTAGCTGTTGTTTAGATCAGCGAGAGATTGAATGTCGCCAGATCCCAGAACCTCTTCAGAAGGCGGAGCATCAAGAACCCATTTCTCTTCAAACCTGTCAACGTAACTCTGCGCGATCTGGCCATAATCAGCTAGTCCCTTTCGTTTTGCAGCAGCCATCTTGGGAGTAAACATCAGGAGCGGCCCCAGAATAGCCAGAACGAAAAAAACGACAAAGCCTCCCACTTGCAGCTTGAATGACAGCAGGCTTTCCCCTCTGTAAAGGACACGGCTCGCCACCAGGCCCGCCAGCATAGCGCCCTGAGCAAAGAGGATTGGACCAAAGGCGTATGCACTCTTACCCAGGAAAGCGAGCCCCGCGCAGCGATCGGGATGGATTGGAACCAGATGAAGGTTAAGTCTGGACACCTGCCAGAGAAAGCGATACCAGATGAAGAACCTCAAATACCAGCGCAGGAGCACGAATTGTAAAATCGGGATGCTAACAAACACGTACCAGTAACCGGCGGGGGTCAGATGCCAGCGGCCGCCTGGCATCGCATACCAGGTCGGAGAGTCAATGCCGAATCGGCTGTTCCAGAGCCAAAATCCAAGCGTGTAAATCGAGACAAGGAGCGCCAGTTCGACGGGGATGGAATTACGTAGTCTAACTGCTGACTCGATCGCCGCCTCAAAACGGGGCAGTTCTTCTACCTTGACAATTCGCCGCTCGACGAATCGCCGCACAACAAAATGTAAGCGCGAATGAACAATCAACTCGGCCAGAATGAGCACAGGAAGGGCAACCAGGAATCGTGCCTGCACCTCAACATCATGAAGAAACGAAAGCCGGCCTAGGCCGCCTGCTTGCGAGCCCAGACGATCGAGGAGTAGCAACGGCAGCCATGCGACTAAGGTGATAGTGATCAGGCGTCGATGCAGAAGTTCCAGGTGGTCTCCGCTGAGACGCGCTTTCCGAAAAAATTGGAAGATCGGACCACCCAGTACCAGAGAGAAATCGTATATCTCCTCTCGGAAGACGGCCTTCGCTGTCATGGGTCGGCCCTGCGTCACCTCGTTTCGTGTGGGGCCATGACCACCGCCCTCCTCGCTCAATGTCTCTGCCGCTCTATGATCCGCGTCGATTAAAAGTTTGCGTACTGTCAGTTCTAACAGGGTGATGGCTTTAGTTAGCGGCCTGTTACACGTTTGCCAGCACAAATCGGTCGTACAGAAAAGGGCGGGGCCTAACCCAGTTTTGGGGACAACCACACCGCGCTCTATGGATCGAGAAGACCTCGTCGGCATCGCGACGCAGACCGCTATCAGGGTCGAATGGTCCATGAACTCGATATCCGTAGAGTTGTCCGCAGCGAATGCCCGGCACAAACACATACCAATAATGATATGTGCGATTGGTATATGGATCGAGACTGACCACTTTTTGAAGGCTGCGCTTCATCTTCCTGATTGATCGAACCTTTATGTGCTTCCGCATTCATGCCACTGGGCACGGTATGGCGTTCCATATGTCGGTCGCGTACTCTCCGATCGTTCGATCGCTCGAGAACTTGCCCGAACCCGCGACATTCAGAATCGCTTTGCTCGCCCACTGATCCTGATGAGCGTACAGCTCAAGCATTCTCTGGTCTGCATCGAGGTAAGAACTAAAGTCCGCAAGGTGCATGTAATGATCTCCGTTCAACAGTAGATCGCGGAGCGGTGAGAAGATCCCCGGTTCGTAGCGGCTGAAGAAGTCTGAGAAGATCATGTCCAATGCAGCGTGTGTTTCCGGCTCGTTTTCATAATGCCAGCGTGGGTTGTACCATTCGCGACTGTCGGCGACCTGATCCGCTGTCAGCCCAAACAGAAAGAAATTCTCCTCGCCCGCCTCTTCGACCATTTCGATGGTGGCCCCGTCTCGTGTGCCAATGGTCAAAGCGCCATTCATCATGAACTTCATGTTGCTCGTACCACTCGCTTCGTAACCGGCCGTTGAGATCTGATTCGATACATCGGATGCCGGAATCAGCCGCTCTGCGAGCGAGACGCGGTAGTCCGATAGAAAAATGACCTTTAGACGCCCGCGAACGACAGGGTCACCGTCGATAGTACCAGCAACATTGTTGATGAGCTTGATAATCAACTTTGCCAGTTGATACGCTGGCGCCGCCTTGCCAGCAAAGAAAAACGTTCGCGGCTCCATGGCCATGTCTGGGTCATCTCGAAGACGGTTGTAGAGCACGACAACTCGTAGCGCATTCAGCAACTGGCGCTTGTATTCGTGAATCCGTTTGACCTGACAATCGAAATTGAATCCGGGTTGACCGTTTGTCCTGTGCTCGTTGCAAGCCATTCCGCAAACCGAACTTTGGCTTCGCGTTTGGATCTAAGGAAGGCGTCTCGAAGGCTTCGATCGCTGGCAAGCGGCTTAAGATTCCTAAGCAGGTTGAGATCTGTAATCCAGCCATTCCCAATGGCGTCGGTGATGGTTGCAGCGAGAGCGGGATTGGCGAGCAGCAGCCAGCGTCGAGGCGTGATGCCGTTTGTTTTGTTATTGAAGCGTTCTGGAAACATCTCGGCGAGGTCTTTGACCGTCGTCGTTCTCAGCAAGTGCGAATGAATAGCAGCGACCCCGTTGGTGCTGTGCGAGCCGACAATGGCCAAATTGGCCATGCGAATGTTGCGTTGAGGGCCTTCTTCGACGAGGCTCATGCTCGCAACGCGTTGGCTCTCGCCGGGGAACCGGGTCTGGATCGAATCAAGCAAACGACGGTTGATTTCGTAAATGATCTCCAGATGACGCGGTAACAATATTTCAAACCATTCGACAGGCCACTTCTCGAGAGCTTCAGGAAGTAGCGTATGGTTCGTATAGGCCAAGGTCTGCTGCGTGAGCTCCCATGCGTGATCCCATTCAAGATGTGCGTCATCCAACAAGATGCGCATCATTTCCGGGACGGCCATCGCCGGGTGCGTATCATTCAACTGGATCGACAACTTTTCTGGTAGCGCGCTCCAATCTGCGTTATTCCGCCGGAAGCGGCGGATGAGATCTGCTAGTGAACAAGCCACCAGAAAATATTCCTGTACGAGACGCAGCGCTTTGCCCAAACTTGTAGTGTCATCCGGGTACAAAACCCGTGTTATCGACTCAGCCGCGAGATCCCCAGTTTGTGCAGCGACAAAGTCGCCGTGGCTAAAACTCTGAAAGTTAAAATAATCTGTACTCTTCGCCGCCCAGAGCCGAAGTGTGTTTATGTTCTTGCCTCCGTAGCCAATGATTGGACGGTCAAAAGGAATACCCCACAAAGTGGACGGCCTTCCGGGAACCAGTCCCAATGTCCCACCCTGGAGTTCAAAAGACGAGTTCAACTTGATCTCGACGTTCTCATACGGTCGCACGACTTCCCAGGGATCCGATTGACGTAGCCAATTGTCAGGCTTCTCTTTTTGCCAGCCGTCTTCAACGAATTGTTTAAACATGCCATATTCGTATCTCAGCCCGTAACCCATGGCCGGAAGCTGCAGAGTTGCCATGGAGTCAAGAAAACATGCTGCCAGCCGGCCAAGTCCCCCATTACCCAGGCCTGCATCCTCCTCTTGCTCCAGCAACGAAAGTACATCGACGTTGTTTTTCTTGGCCGCTTCCGTGACGATAGGATCGAGCAAAAGGTTGGTGATATTGTTTGCCAAAGAGCGGCCGAGGAGAAATTCCATCGACAGGTAGTACACACGTTTTGCATTCGTGCGGTCGTAGGTTTTCTCAGTAAGCACCCATCGTTGTGAAAGAACGTCCCTCACAGAGCGCGCGATGGCTTCAAAGCGCTCATGCGGACCGATGGATTTCTCATCCGCCACATTGTCGAATTGCAGATGCCGTTGATAGAGCCCGTCCCCCTCCATGAGCTGGATCGGGCCACATCCGTATTGTTCGAGAAGTTTTGCAGCATCGATTTTCATTTTTGGTGACATGGTCGCGCTCAGATCTTCTGTCTCTTCTTAGGAAGAATTGGTAGACCGACTCATTCTGCGTATGTCCTCTTTAGGACGTGCGCTTCTTGAGCCGACACGGGATCAGCAAACGGGCTCTAATGCGGCCATCTCCATTCAGCAACTTCGGAAGGTCAGTTCCCTGTTCGTAAACGTAGTTCCGACATGCAATGATCACGTTGATATAACGGATCTTGATGTCGGGAAACTCGGCTTCCGCAGGCAGATCGCAGCAAGAGCTTCCTGGGTGGGTATATCGCCTGCGGAGACCATTATCACATCCGGCTCGCTACCCCGGTCAGTGCACGCCCATTCCCAGATTCCAGGGCCCTTAGTTCAATACGCGATTGCCGCGCCACACGCATGCGAGAGTACATACCCAAGTTCTCCTCCTTCCTGGATTGACCCGGCTGTCTCCGGCGTGCAGTGACTTCCGATCTCGCCCGGAAAGGAAAATTGTTTGAAGAACGCACGCATGCCCTCTTCGTCTTCGCTTTTATCCGTATAAATCTCCGAAGATGCGCCTTCTAAATAGACTGGAGCGAGAACTCCCGAGGCTCCCTGTCCAGGTCCGGCGAGGAAGATCATGGCTAGGTCATACTTTTTGATCAGGCGGTTAAGGTGGATATAGATAAACGCCAGCCTCGGACTCGAGCCCCAATGCCCCAGAAGCCAACTCGTGAGGTGCTCCGTTTTAAGTGGCTCCTTCAGCAGCGGATTGTCCCGCAGGTAGATCATGCCCAACATCAAGTAATTGCAGGCGCGCCAATAGTCGTGGGTTTTGCGCAATTCGGCGGTGTTGAGAGGTGCTCCTGAGATCGTAGACCTCGCTGATCCATATGCACTCGGGGGATTGCGGACGTCTTCAGGTAGTGCCACGGGTGTCATAGTCGTATTCCTGTAGCCGGATTCGCGGTTCGCGAAAGCGAAGACTGTAAAAGGTCCAGATCTTGCATCATTTGATCTAACTGCTGGAGCTTACTTTTCTAGTCCGATTACGTTCGAGTGGGTTGAATTCAAATGACGCTGATTTGCTTCCAGGGCATCTGAAGATTCGATTTCCTAAGGGCGGTCCTGGTCTCTAAAAACTTAGAGGCTTTTACTGTCGTAGACAGTAGGGCCGACCACCAGGTGAAAACAATGAGGGAAAGACCTAGGTTGGTAGATTTTCACACACGAGTAAGAATCAGCTTACTGGTACCTCGTGGTTCATCTTCCGGAGACGCCCATCCCGTCGCGTATTGTGTCGAGTTGTGAGTCGGCCTGTTGCCCCTTAAATCCGCAACTTAGGATGGATTGCCTAGACAAGGAGCGTCGAGATTTTACTCTCGCGGGTACGGAGTTGTCAGATCAGGGTCCAGATGAAAATCAGCCAAGACGCGGATTGATGTCGGCTGCTATCTGGGCTTACGCCCGACGCAGCCGGTCCGGAGAACGAGACCCACAGTTCAGCATCACCAAGGCTGGGAACGTATCTCCGAAGTCTACTTAGCGAGTGCGCTAACCCGTCTACCAACCAGGACAACCGCCACGTGGATGGTCTTCCTGCCCCACGCCGGCCGAGTAGGGGGAGCAGAGGATTCGGTAGTATTGGGGAGCTCCCCGACGCGCTGGAAGCGCGCATCTGTCGTAGGCCCATCTGCTCGACGCTGCGAAGGAGATGGGCCGCGTGCTGTCGTTGTCAGCTGGGTTTGGTTCTAAAACGCAGCGAAACGAGAACAAATCTCAAGCAGCTTCTACATAAAGCGCACTTTGGACGAGCCGCCGCTAGGGTTTTCCCCAGTTGTCGGTTTTCTGGTAGCCGCCTATACCAATATATGAAGCGAATATGAAACGACGAAAAATGAACTCCAAATGCGGCGCGAACTTCAGCCTCAGTCGCACGGACGTATATGTCAGAGGTAAGAGCACAATTAGAAAACCGGCCGAAGACTAGGAAAAACCTGGGAATGGCTGTTCTTGCATGGGTGCTGACCGCGATCTACTACTTTTATCAGTATTCACTCCGCTCGGCTCCTTCTGTCATGATGCCGCAATTATCGGAAGCTTTCGGAGTCAGCGCGCTCGGCGTAGCCTCGATCGTAGGCCTTTTCTACTATGGATACTCGCCGTTCAGTCTGGTAGCTGGCGCAGCGATGGACCAACTTGGACCGCGCAGAGTTCTGCCGATTGCCGCGGCTCTGGTCGGCGTAAGAGCTCTTTTGTTCGCCACAGGCCGCAGCGATGTTGCGAGCGTGGGTAGAGTGCTCCAGGGAGCCGGAGGTGTGTTTGCCCTGGTGGGGGCAATCTACATCGCTACCAAATATTTTCCGGCTTCGAAGGCCGCAACCCTAGTTGGTGCAACGCAAATGTTTGGAATGGCCGGGGGATCGGCTGGGCAGTTCGTCGTTGGACCAATGATCGGTGGCGGTCTTGAGTGGAGTCGCTTCTGGGTCGGCATGGGCATTGCCGGCCTTGGGATGGGTACTCTTCTCTTCATTTTCTTACCAAAGGAAGAACGCCGAAATAGACCTGACAATTGGTTGAGCAGCACGCTGGGATCCTTCCGTGTTGTGTTCAGTAATCCGCAGTCGATCCTGTGCGGTTTGATCGCAGGGCTACTTTTTATCCCGACCACGATCTTCGACATGGTCTGGGGGGTACGCTACCTCCAGGAGGCGCACGGGCTTGACTATGTATCCGCAGTGATGCGGTCGTCGTCGGTTCCATTTGGGTGGATCATTGGTTGCCCACTCTTGGGTTTCATCTCCGACCGACTCGGACGGCGAAAGCCTGTGATCATGGGAGGCGCGATCGCCCTTCTCGCGTGTGTGGCCTGGATACTCTTCGGACGCGCAGGAGTGTTTCCCGCTTACGTGGTCGGCCTTATGACCGGAGTGGCGTCAGGAGCTGCCATGTTGCCTTACACCGTAATTAAAGAGGCTAATCCTCCCCAGTTTGGCGGCACAGCGACTGGAGTGGTCAATTTTCTGAATTTCACAATCAGCGCTTTGCTTGGCCCCGCGTTTGCGTGGCTTCTTCAGCATGTCTCTGGCGGATCCGGGCTGATGGAAAAGAGACATTATCAGTCAGCGTTCACGCCGTTGTTGTTCGGGATTGCCATCGCAATTACCCTGTCGTTTTTCCTGAAGGAAACGGGTCCCGCAGCCCACGTGTTGTCTTCACAAGAAGCGAAGGAGGTGGAAGGGTGACCCGAAAGACCGGAACTGGAAAATATGAACAGATGTTGGAGACGTGCAAGAACATGAAACCGGTTCCGACCGCGGTCGCACATCCGTGTGAGGAGTCGGCATTGGCCGGTGCAATCGAGGCAGCAAAGCGTGGAATCATCGTTCCCATCCTGGTCGGGCCTCGCGACAAGATCGCCGCCACGGCCAAATCCGTGGGAATAGACCTCAGCGACTATCAAATCGTGGACGCTCCGCACAGCAACGCATCTGCGGCAAAGGCGGTCGAATTGGTTCGCACGGGGCAGGCGGAACTTCTGATGAAGGGCAGCTTGCACACGGACGAACTGATGGCGGCAGTCGTATCCCGCGAAGGAGGACTGCGGACCGGCCGCCGGATCAGTCACGTCTTTGTAATGGACGTTCCGACATATCACAAGGTGCTCTTTGTCACTGACGGTGCGATCAATATATTCCCGACATTGGAAGACAAGGCAGACATCTGCCAGAACGCTATAGATCTCGTTACCGCGCTTGGTCTCAAAAAGCCCAAGGTCGCAATTCTGGCCGCGGTCGAAACGGTGACTTCGAAGATGCCTGCCACGATCGATGCGGCGGCGCTTTGCAAAATGGCCGAACGGAAGCAGATCACTGGAGCCATCCTGGATGGTCCTCTGGCATTTGATAACGCGATTAGTAACGAGGCCGCTCTAACCAAAGGCATTCACTCTGAAGTCGCTGGTGATCCCGACATTCTTTTGGCGCCCGATCTCGAAGCGGGAAATATCCTCGCCAAACAATTAAGCTTCCTGACGAATGCTGACAGTGCGGGTTTAGTCCTTGGTGCGAGAGTTCCGATCATCCTGACCAGTCGAGCCGATAGCGTACGGTCGCGAATTGCGAGCTGCGCTGTCGCGATGCTGGCCGCACATGCCCGCCGAATGAAACCGTAGGAGTTAGATATGGACGATTACGCACTTGTGCTGAATGCCGGATCGTCGAGTCTGAAGTTTTGTGTCTTCCAGCGACACGACAAGAAAGAGTGGCAAATCGCGGCGCTGGTCAGATTGAGGGCATCGGAACCTCGCCACGACTCTCTGTAAAGGATGCTCAGGGCGTCGTCCTTGCAAACAACGGCCTTGATATCTGCGTTGGTGATGTGCACGCAGCCATCGATGCACTTGCGTGCTGGCTCAGGTCAAAGTGGAAGGGCGCACGTGTGCTGGGGGTTGGGCACCGCATTGTTCATGGTGGGATGAAATACGGACAACCGGTAGTGATGACACGGCAGATACTTTCTGACCTGCACGAACTTATTCCACTGGCCCCATTGCATCAGCCATACAACCTAGCGGCTATCGATGCGGTCTTCGAGCGTCTGCCTGATGTGCCGCAGGTGGCCAGCTTCGATACGGGCTTCCATTCTGGCCATTCCCAGGTGGCGGAACTTATCCCATTACCAAGAAGTGTTTGTAAAACGGGTCTGCGGCGATACGGTTTCCATGGCCTGTCTTACGAGTACATTGCTTCGGTTTTACCTGAGGTAGCTCCCGAGATTGCGAAAGGCAAGGTCATCGTCGCGCATCTTGGGAGCGGCGCGAGTTTGTGCGCATTGAAGGATGGGAAGAGCGTTGACAGCAGCTTGGGCTTCACGGCGCTGGACGGGCTCTGTATGGGAACGAGACCGGGCGCGCTGGATCCGGGGGTCGTTTTATACCTCTTTCAAAGCCTTGGACTCACCGCAAAAGAGGTTGAGACGATACTTTACAAACAATCGGGTTTGCTTGGGATCTCTGGGATCAGCAATGATATGCGCAATCTGCTCGGCAGAAGCGAACCCGAAGCCCAACTGGCAGTCGACTACTTCGTTTATCGTGCGGCAAAGGAGATCGGTGCTTTAACTGCGGTACTGGGCGGCATTGATGCGCTCGTATTTACAGCAGGCATCGGAGAAAACTCACCTGAGATCCGCCGCCGAATCTGCAAGGCATCTTCATGGCTGGGTGTGGATTTGGCTACAGAGGCGAACGCCAGCGGTGGCCCACGGATATCGACTGCGCAGAGCAAAGTCTCAGCGTGGGTTGTTCCGACTAATGAGGAACTCATGATCGCGCGTCATACCGGGTCGCTACTTGGATTGATATAACCAGTTTCCTAAAGAAATAAGGGGAGCCAAATGACGATTGCCACTTCACAACAGATCGCTCCAGCAGCTACTCCTCCATGGCATGGATTCACGACGGGTCTTTGGCAAAAAGAGATCAACGTTCGCGATTTCATCCAGCAGAACTATGAGCCGTACGAAGGCGATGAGTCTTTCCTTGCGCCTGCGACGGAGCGGACCACAAAACTTGGGATCGGCTGAACGAGCTGTTTCTTGAGGAGCGTAAGAAGGGGGTACTCGACATCTCTCAAATTCCCAGTTCGATCACAGCACACGCTCCCGGGTACATTGATCGAGAAAATGAAGTGATCGTTGGCCTTCAGACCGACGCACCATTGAAGCGGGCAATCATGCCGAACGGCGGCCTTCGGATGGTTCTGAGCTCCCTCAAAGCCTATGGGTACGAGCCCGATCCACACGTTGTCGAGACCTTTTCGAAGTACCGCAAGACGCATAACGAAGGCGTTTTCGATGCGTACACTGCGGACGTGAGGCGTTGTCGCAGCTCCCATATCCTTACCGGCCTGCCTGACGCTTACGGGCGTGGGCGAATCATCGGTGACTACCGCCGAGTAGTTCTATATGGAGTTTCCCGGCTTATTAAGGAGAAGCAGGAAGAGAAGCGCAGTCTCGATTCAGCCATGTCAACCGAGAGCATCATCCGTGACCGCGAGGAACTTAGTGAACAGATTCGCGCTCTCAACGAACTGAAACAGATGGCGTCAAGCTACGGCTTCGACATCTCGGAGTCTGCTTCTAACGCGCGTGAAGCCGTGCAGTGGTTGTACTTCGCCTGCCTCGCGGCAGTGAAGGAGCAAAACGGAGCTGCAATGTCACTTGGCCGCACGTCAACGTTCCTTGATATAGAATCAGCGATTTAGATTTGTACGATACACAGTGATACACTTATTTGTAGGTTGAGGTGCTAGCGCCGCAAGGCATAGGGGTTCAAGTCCCCTCCTCCGCACCAATCCAAAACATCAATTTACTTATGAAGGGCTGACCGCTTGCGGCCAGCCCTTTGTTTTTGCCACTGTCACGGTTTTTGTAACTGTTGCGAAAAACTCGTCTGAGGCGATCTGGTCAACGAACAGCACGAGCGATTTCGTGGCTGAGAGAGAACTATGCAAAGCCTCTGCGCACACGGATTCTGCGAGGATTTCAGCAATGTCGGGTCGATTTGTCGACTGGCCGACAGGGGAAGACGTTGTGGCGGGCTACGATCAATAATCCAAAATATCTACGGATACTGTCAAAAACAACAGGTTGAGGGGATCGGAGCCTTCCAGCAGTTCCTGTTGATTTCTTCTTCAAGAGGTATGTAGTCATTTTCCTTTTCTGTGCAGAATAATGCACGTCCACAAATTCAGATATTTCTAAGCCCTTGAAACATTGAGCGGTAAGTTTGGCCAAGCATTTGCACCTCATAAGGTTAGGAGACATGTAACAGGGGGCCTGTATTCCAGGACGAATCGCTCCAAGGCTGAGTAAGGAGCA
>Ga0210396_10000203_pt1 | contig 93999 bp, 85 predicted proteins | sample IncBWH17OmetaG_FD_155466 | JGI IMG/M metagenome (GOLD analysis project Ga0210396, IMG submission 155466) | Forest soil microbial communities from Barre Woods Harvard Forest LTER site, Petersham, Massachusetts, United States - Inc-BW-H-17-O ... | reverse complement strand
ACCTTCTCCATGCGGGCGTACCTCCATCTTCGACTTGTTCAGGGTCAAAGCGGAGGCTACGCCCGCAACCTCAATTCCCCCGGCTCACGGGACGCGACCGACTTTGCCCACGACGGGTCCGGCGGTGATCCGCTCACCGGAGAGCTGGAACTGGCGGTCGAGCTGAGCGACCTGAGCGCCGCTGAGAAGGGCCGCATGGTCACCTGCTTGGCACCGAAGGCTGGGGCTGATTCAGCGAAGATCCGGCTTAAGGCCCGACTTGGCTCCGATGACCGCGTGATCACCCAGTGGTTCGGCGGCGACTCGGAGCATGCCGACATTGAGCGCCACGCTCGATCGGCCGTGAGGTTCGTCTACCTCCACCCGCTACGCGATGCGGCTGCGGACCTGCGACCGGGCAGGGACAACAAGCTAGTTGGGCTAGTCAGCGCACTGGCACCGCGCGGCGATGCCGATAGGGAGGCGATCGTTGCTGCCGCGCAGACCGCGAACGCTGCGCTAGACGTGATCACCGCGATCGTCAAGGCCCGCACCGAGATCGCGGGACGCCTAGATGCGATGACCGGGGGCGGTCGCTTCGCTCAACAAAGCGATCTTGCGTTCGATGATCCACGCTTCGATCGTGTTGTCGGCTCGCTGCGGGCGAAGATCGGAGAACTCGCAGCCCTAGAGATGCGCGAGAACGGCCTCGGCTACAACAACCTGCTCTATATGGCCGTTCTGCTTGCAGCGATCGCGGATCATCCGCATGAGGAGGAGCCGACGCTACGTGTCTTGCTCGTGGAGGAGCCGGAGGCGCATCTACATCCGCAACTGCAGGAGTTGCTCATGCAGTTTCTTGAAGGACAGGCAGTCGCGCACACGCAGGTCGTCGTGACAAGCCACTCGCCCAACTTCGCATCCTCTGCGCGTGTCGAGCGGCTCACGGTCTTGACGAAGGCCGGCTCGGGGTCTCCGCAAGCGCGGGTGCCAGGGAACTTCGGACTCGAGGAGAAGCAGCTTCGCTATCTGCATCGGTTTCTTGACGTGACGAAGGCGTCGCTGTTCTTCGCGCGCGGAGTGATCCTCGTTGAGGGCGTCGCCGAGCAGTTGCTAATCCCGGTCCTCGCTCGTAGGCTCGGCCGGCCACTGGCACCGAGCGGCGTCACAGTGATCAACGTCGGGGGTGTCGCTTTCCCGCCGTTCACTGAACTGTTCGCGCCAGAGCGCCTGCCATATAAGCTCGCCGTCGTTTCCGATGGCGATCGGCAGAGCGAAGTTGAGGAGGGTCTGGAGGGCGCAGCGACCAGCTTGTCGCCAAGGGCCGCGGACCTCTTCGGGCACGCCGGGGACAATGTGACTGTCAAGCTGGCCGAGCGGACGCTTGAGTGGGATCTCGCTGCAACCGGCAACGTGGAGGTCATGTTGCAGGCACTGAGCGGGGTCAAGCCACGCATCGGATCAGCGCTTAAGCGAGAGTTGACGGGCATCGAGCCCCGCGAGGCGGCGAACGCGATTCTCTCAAAGGTTGCAGACGTCAAGGGGCGCTTTGCGCAGGAGCTGGCGGCACTCCTTGAGGATGAGACAATCGACTTCACTACTCCCGACTACTTGAAGGAGGCGATTGCCTGGGTCGCTGACGAGGTTCCCGCAGAGTGACGCTCACCGACGCTCAGCGGGACGTGGTAAATGCCGACGGCAACTTCCTTCTGTTGGCGTGCCCGGGTTCTGGCAAGACCCGTGCCGCCGCCGCACGGGTCACAAAGATTGCCCGAACCCGCGTGAAGGTCGCCGCTTGCTCCTATACAAACGTGGGAGCGGAGCGAATCGCATCGATGCTCGAGCAGCCGCTCGGGCCTGAGCATTTTGTGGGCACCGTTCACATGTTGCTGCTGCGTTACGTGGTTTACCCATTCGCCTACCTGGCAGGAGCCAAGCGGGGACCCGAGCTTCGCCACGGCGAGTGGCCAACACTGACGATATACGGAGATCACAAACAACGGATCGCGCTGGACGCCTTTCGCTTCGATCCGGCCGGAAACGTCGTGCTGGCAGACCAGCCTAGATCCGTAAAAGGGACACCAGAAGAAATCCTCGCCTCTGTCGAGGACGAAGTGCGAGCGCGCAAGCGAGGGTTCTTCACGAAGGCGGGGGTGCTCAGCGCCAACGATGCAATGTGGGTAGCGCTCTCGCTGCTTCGCGGCCATGTGCAACTCGCGCGCGCCGTCGCCGGCCGGTTCGACGAGATGCTCATCGACGAGGCACAGGACACCTCGGAGTTGCAACTCGCTTGCATCGCGGAGTTGAAGAAAGCAGGCACACTACGATCACTTGTCCTAATCGGCGACCTAGAGCAGTCGATCTTTTCGTTCCAGGGTGCTAGCGCGGCCGGCCGCCGGGCGTTGGCCGAAGATCACGACTTGACCGGCGCATCTGATCTTCGAGGCGAGCCAGCATGTCCGCCAGCTCAGTGGGCTTCGTCTCCGGCGCAGAAGGCATGACGCAAGGATATCTCGTGTGGCGGACCGAGAAGCCGTGCCGGCGGTGCCGAGTGGCGTCGGCTTGGGCGCGGTCGGCTTAACAAGGGCTCGTATCGCTTCCCACATCCTTCCCACAAGGTTCGCGCAAACGACGATGTGCTATGCATCGGCAAGGTCCGCGAGAAGCCTGAAAACCCTTATAAACACTAGGTTTCGGCCGCATAGCCCTTTATCGCGAGGCTCGGCGAAGCACGGATCGAGCTGTACGCAGCCCGCTGACTCCGATGGCGCTGCGCGAGCCGGAGCTACGTCGAGTCGGGGCGAGTTCGCGCGTTGGCGGCGTCGAGCATTGCGTGGGCGCGTTTCGCGCCTTGGGAGAGCAGCATGCCCGTGAGCGCGAGCTCCGCCGCGGTGTTCTCATCCCACGGCCGTATGGCATATCCAGATCCTCGTAGCGGATCTTCTTCATCCCTGCAACGCTAGCGCGTTAATCACGCGTCAACCGTCGTCTGGCCTCGGCCCATGTCTCTTGCGGAGACATCGTCCCTGACGAGTAGAACGGCGCATCCAGACAGTCCGGGCAGCCCTTGAGCCCTGCTTGCCTGCCCTATGAGTACGCGGCTTCAACCTCCCGCACCCCATAGCTGCGACAGCTTCGCCGCAGCGTCTGGGTCGGGAGCGTAGTGCAGGTAGCGCTCGGTCGTCGTGATGCTCCGGTGGCCCATCATGCGCTGCACCTCGTAGATGTTGAAGGCGCGGATCGCCTGGGTTCCGAAGGAGTGGCGTAGGTCGTGAAAGGAAATGTGCGGCAATCCCGCGCGCCTAGCGGCACTGACGAAACGACGGTAGAGGCTGCTCCCGCAGATCGGCTCCCCGGCTTTGAGGAGTGCTCGAAAACCAACGCCTCCCCCGCCTTGCCCTCGCAAAACGGGCGCAGCGTGGCACGCACGTTGTCGCTCATCGGCACCGACCGCACGCGCCCGCCCTTGGTGCCGGCGTGCCCACCCATCCTCGTATAGCCATCCTCGATCCGCACCACGCCCACATCGAAATCGACGTTGCCGACCTTCAAAGCGCGAATCTCGCTGAGCCGCGGTCCCGCCTCGGTCGCCAACGTGAAGATCGCCCCGTCTTCAAGGGAGCGTGCCGCGGTTACCAGCTTGCGCACCTGCTCCGGGGTGTAAAAGCGCAACTTGCCCTCGCTTTCGGTCTTACCGGCGCTCCACGGCCATGCGAGGGCGGGACTCGACGGGTGTACCCCGAACACGCCTCGCACAACGCGGCGGTAGTGGTTGAGGGTGTCGGGCATGCACTTGGCGGCAAGCATCTCCCGGCGGACCCGCATCACATCCTCGGCGGTGAAGGCGTCGAGCGGTCGGTCCGCCCAGATCGTGTCCGAGCGCCAAGGTCGTGCCGCAAGACGATTGCCTATTCGCCGGTAGTCGTGCAGCGTAGATCCACGCAGCCCCCGCTCCTCTTCGCAATCGCGCAGGAAGGCCGCGAGCGCTGCGCCGAACGGCCGCCGCCCGTCGGGCACGTCCTGAGAGTGTTCGGCGGCGAATCCCTCAGCCCTGACCAGGGCTTCAGCTTCCGTGAGATAGCCAGCCGCCGGGCGCCCCTTCTTCAGCCACGCTCGCCCGAGCACGCTGCGGCTGTCCTTGCCCGACGGGAGTCGGTAGCGCATGACCCAGACCGGCTCGGAGCGCTGTCGCCCCTTGTAGCTCTTGGACAGCTCGACCTTCACATATGCCTGCTTGCCGGTCTGCACCCCCCCTCCATTTCATGCCGCATCACAACGGGTCGGACGCGCCCTGCAACTCTCGATCTGGCTACAAGACCGAATACAAGCCCGCCAGCCCTCGCGTAGACGGCATTCTACGGGAGCCTCCGGTCGGCGCGGAACAGGTTCGTGAACGCGGGCCAGGGCAGCGGGCCTCACGCGATACGGTGGAGCGGGGGTAAACTGGCCCTCGCAATGCCGACACAGTACGACCCAAGCCCGAGATGAGCAAGCCGTCGAACGACGATGGAGCGCGCCATCGCGACGATGTCGATGACCGTGAGCCGATCCCGCCCAGGAACTCTTCGGTGGAGCCCAAGAGTGTGCTTGCGACACTTGATCGCCTCCGAGCGCTGCGAGCGAGGATGAAGCTCGGCCCCGGGGCTGTCGAGTCGGTTCGAGAAGGACGCTCAGAGCTTGAGCAGCGAACATCCTGACCGGCCCGATCTAGGATCCACAAAACGGGGGCACCCCATAACAGGCACCCCACCTGCCCGGCGCGACGACGCGCCCGATCGCTGCTCCCAAATGCCATCACTCCTGCGGCTGGGAGCCTAAGCTTTGTGTAGTCGTGCAGCCAAGGATCAGCAGCGCATCGAGGAGGAGCAGACGGGCCGGGGAACGCACGAGCGCGAACAACACGCGACAGCCAAACACGAATGCCTTTTGAGGGAGCGTGGGCCGTCTCAGCCCCTTCCGCCCTGCGGTGACGCCGCATGAACTCCTGGTAAGGCACATCCTTTGCGAGCAGTTTGGCGACGTGGACTTGCTGCTCTCGCTTGAATGTGCCTCGGCGACGGGGACGCCAGCGCGGGGGCAAGTCCACGAGCAACGTGAGGTAGGACATGCCCCTGGTCATCGCAAGGAACGTGCCCTCTGGCACGCAATGCGCGGCGGTGAGGAATACGTTGGACTGCTGAAAAGCGAAGCACGTACCAAGGAAGTCAGCGTCCTCGATCACTGCCCGCGCATTGCTGAGCAGTTGCTCCCGAGCCTGCGGCGTGGAGGCAGAAACCAACAAAGCGGCAGCCGACAACGGGTTGATATGACCCCCGATCACAACTCCGTTGCCGATGCATCGGAAGTCAGTGACTCCCCCCTCTCGCACGTACCCGCGTCAGTCGGGAATCGGGGGCTCGTCCCCCAGCACGGCGGCGCCCACAGCGTCAGCCGACGCTGTGCCCGCACGCAGCCGTGTCGCGAACACGGGGCCGAGGGACGCGCTGTCGGTCGTCCGGTAGACGAGCCTGTTGCCGACGAGCGTGCCGACGTACTGCCCGTCGGGGTGATAAGCCTTCTTACCTCTTAGCCTGGCGGCGTGCGTGCCCGAGCGGGAGAACAGATCGTCGCCGTCCTGATGAAATGGTCGGCCTTCCTTCGTGTAGAGGTCCACTATCGCATCATGATGAGGCGACCGGACGGAGGTCGGCGGATCGGAAGGTGCTCCTTGCCGGTCCGCGGTTTGTGGTTGACCAGCTTGCCGCCGCCGAGGAGCTGCGTTAATGTGCAGGGGCAATCCTACCCATATTGCTATCGGGTGGGTATCATCATCTCCATGAAGGTGGCCGACCCACACGGGCTGCTCGACGATACGTTCAGCTACCGCGAGGCCAGAGGGGCGGGTATAAGCGATACCCGCCTCTATGGACTGCGCGACGCCGGAGCAATCCTGGCGCTGGGTGGCGGCGTCTATCGGTGGGCCGACGCGCCACCGGCCGACCTCGACCTGATCGAGATCGCCGAACGTGTCTCGCGCGCCACGCTTTGCCTGGAGACGGCGCTCGCACGCCACGAGCTCATCGACTCGATCCCGGCCGCCATCGACGTCGCGATCCCGCGCGGAAAGACCCGGCCAGCCCTGAAAGCTCCGTGCCGCCTGCACCAGTTCGACCCCCAGACGTTCGACCTGGGCCGGGAAAAGCTTGACGTCGACGCGCGTACGCCGCTGGGCGTCTACTCCGCCGAGCGCTCCCTCGTCGACATCGTCCGTATACGCCATTTGCAAGGCAGCGACATCGCTTGGGAGGCGCTGCGCCAGTGGCTGCGTCAACCAGGCGCAAGCCCCGCCCAACTCATCGAGCTCGCCAAGCATTTCGCCGGCGCAGAGCAGGCAATCCGCAAGGCACTGGAAGTCCTGCTGTGAATACTCCGACTCGGGCCAGCACCGCGGGTCGCGCCTATCTCGACCTGCGCAAGCTCGCACGCGAGAACCATCGCCCCGTCGATGAGCTGCTGCAGCTCTACGTCCTGGAGGCGTTCCTGGACCGGCTGACGAGCTCGCGATTCACCGAGCATCTCGTGTTGAAGGGCGGAGTTCTGCTGGCCGCCTTCGACGAGCGCCGACCCACACGAGACATCGACCTGCAAGCCCAAGCGCTTGAGAACGACACGGAGACGATCCGCGCGGCGACGTGCGAGATCGCCGCGATCACACTTGACGACGGGGTCATCTTCGACATCGAGACCGCGACGGCCGAATCGATACGAGACGAGGCGATCTACGCCGGCGTTCGAGTGACGATGACGGCACAGCTGGCCACGGCGCGCCCTCATTTCCATGTTGATACGAACGTGGGCGACCCGATCAGCCCCGCCCCGAAGAATGTGTGCCTGCCGCGGCTGCTCGGCGGAGAGATCGTCCTCCGCGGATACCCCTTGGCGATGGTCCACGCGGAGAAGATCGTGACCGCGGTCGCGCGGGGCACGGTCAACACGAGGTGGCGCGACTTCGCCGACATCTACCTGCTCGCCCTACATCACGCCATCGCCGGAACGGAACTCGTCCGATCCACCCGCCGCGTCGCCGAACACCGTCAAGTGCAGCTCGTCCCGCTCGCGCAGGCCCTCGACGACTACGGGCAGATCGGCCAGCAGCGATGGACGGCGTGGCGCCGCCGGCAGCGGCTGGAGGACCGACTGCCGGAGCCCTTCGATGACGTCATCGCGGCCGTCATCGATTTCGCCGATCCCGCGATCATCGGCTCCGCCGAGAGTCGTTCATGGGATCCTGCCACCCAGAAGTGGCGGTGACGGCAGCCTGGGAGCGGCCGTCTCGAACTCTCCCAAAACTCTCCCAGCACGAGCGTTTTTGAGGGCACCTGAGAGCACCTGACGTCCCCGAAAACCGCTCAGGTAAGCGGAGAGCACCGCTCTCAAGCGCACTGCAAAGCCGTCTACACCGGTTCGATTCCGGTCGTCGCCTCTAGGCGTGCGCGTGTCGCGCCGCAAACGAAAGCAGCCAGCCGAGGTCTTGGCAGGCTGCTGGTGGTCGTCCGCAGCAGGAGCCGCGCGCCGTCGCGGCGGGACTGCGTGCACGCGGGAGCAGCAACCTGGACAGGGCGGCGTGGACCGGGCTGCTGCTCTGCTGGCGGGCTGTCCGACACCTTGACTATCGACAGTTGAGCGATATATACTGTCTCTATGAGGAAGCGCGCGATGCAGGAGGCGACATTCCTGATCTTGACCGCGTTGGCTGGAGGCACGCAGCACGGTTACGGGATCATCACCGACGTCGAGCGGATCTCGGACCGGCGCGTCCGATTGCGCGCCGGAACCTTGTATACGGCCCTGGAGCGTCTTCGCGCGGACCGACTGGTCGAAGTAGATCGCGAGGAGATCGTGGATGGCCGGTTGCGCCGCTACTACCGTCTCACGGCCGTGGGCCAGGAGCGCCTTGCCGCCGAGGCAGCCCGCCTGCAAGCGAACGCCCTTGTCGCGATGTCGCGACTGGACGCGATCGGAGTATTGCGATGACCGATGGCGCGGATCTGGAGCGCCGCTACCGGCGTCTGCTCGCCTGCTACCCGGCCACGTTCCGCCAAGAGCACGAGCAAGAGATCCTCGCGGTGCTGATAGCCGGCGCCGAGGAGGGACAGCGGTGGCCGCGACTCGCGGAGGCCGCCGATCTCCTGAGAAGCGCTGTCTACATGCGGCTGCACACCAGGCTTCAAACTTCATGGACATGGGAGTACAGGCACCGGCGCGTCATGGTCCCCGTGCGCATCGTCATCGGGATCTGGTTGGTGACCCTAACCGCCATCCTGTACGGCTACGGCGTTGGAGGCTGGTGGGGACTGCTGCTGGTCCCAGCGGCAGCAGCCCATTTCTACTTCGCGTACCGCAGCCTGAGGCACCGCGTCGAGAGTTAGCACTGCCCGCTCGTAGACGAGCCGATACGCGCGCTGTTCGCGCAAATCGAGTCGGGCCGTGCTGTCGGTTCAGCCTCTCATCCAGCAGCAGCCTCAACGTGTACCGGCGGCCGCCGTTGCGCGGCGGTGCAGCTCGATGCGTGCCGCGATCTCCTCCGGATACGCCGCCCGACAACTCAGGCCACCCCCCCACGTTTGGAATGCGACGGCGCCTTGCGCTCGCGCGGCACGAACAGGCCCTCCAGCAGGGTGCCCGGCGCGAGCCCCAGCCCGTCGGCGAGGATGAGCAGCATCGTCAAATGCGGATCGCGCTGCCCCAGCTCGAGCGCGCCGATGTGTGTGCGGTGGACGTTGACGATCTCCGCGAGCCCCTCCTGCGAGAGGTTCCGGCGCTCGCGCGCGGCCCGCAGTTTCACTCCGAACGCCAGCAGCAGCCGCGTGCGCTCGGCCTTATAGGAGTCCTCGCCAGCCGTCGGCAGCCGAGCCGGTGTCCGCTCGCTGCTCACGACCGCGCGCACGCGCATCGAGCACGCACTCCTCGCAGTGTGCACACGTCCATTGACACGACCGCATGCGTGCAGACTGAGGACGTGCTAAGTTGGGCCGATGCAGACAACACGCCGCAATCCTACCTGCCGCTCTCCCGGAAATCTCCAGCCCTCTCCCCCTTCCCCAACCACCGCTCAGCACTTGGCGCTTTCCGTGGTGCCCCTTTCGCCTGACTTGGATCGATCCGTCACGCCTGCGACACTTGCAGGCGTGGAGCAAGCCCACGTCACGCTCAGCGGCGACCTCTCTGGGGACTATGTCGTCGAGGACCACCGCCCAGACGGGCGCGTCGTCCTGCGTCCCGACCTGAGCGTAGAGGCGATGCTCGCTCGCTACGGGGAGCGCCGGCTGACCGACGATGAGTTCGAGCAGCACTTCGGGCAGCTTCCAACCGACGGCGAGGGCTAACCGTGGCTGACACCCGCCCCGCGCCGATCGTGCCGGTGGAGTTCAACGAGCACGCGCTCGTCGAGGATCTCGCGCACCATCCGCCAGCTGCTCGCACCGCGCTCGAGCTGTTCCGCCGCGAAATCGACCGCAACGGTGGGCTCCCTCTGGCGCGCTTGCGGAGCTGCGAAACCGAAGGCCACGACGGCACCCGCCTGGCGGGCTGCTTGAAGACCTACGTCCCCTGGCCCACCGGACGCTTCGGCCTTGTACTGCTGCCGGTCTCCCATGACATCCGGCCGTTCGCGCTGCGCGCCTTCGCCTTCGGCGTTCGCCACCCCCCGGCACACAAGCCGAGCGTCTACCAGATCGCCGACCGCCGCAACAACAACAACACAACCGCCTGACACACCCCGCGATCTACCGGCACCGCGCTGGTCGCCACGACTACCCGAGCACAGCCACCGCGAACGTCGCGCGGTAGTGCTCCCCGGGCCCGAGCACGCGCAATCCAATACCGCTGCGCAGCGCATTGGCGGGCGCGGTCATCGGCTCGAAGCAAACGAACTCGCCGGGCCGCGGTGCGTAGACCTGCGCGCAGGGGTAGCCCTCGCGTAACTCGAGCGCGAGCGCGCGCGAGCCCGCGGAGACCTGCAAGCGCGCGGGCTCGGCGACCTCATCAAAGCCATCGTCGAGCTCGTGCTCGGCGAGCTCGAAGCGCCGCTCCGGTCGCACCCGCCCGGCGCCCACGGGGATCTGAAGCGCGTCGAGCTCGAGCTGGCGCATCGGTGGCAGCTCCACGAGCCAGCGTCCGCGCGCGAGACCGGGCAACGACAGGTAGGGATGAAAACCGAACGCGACCGGAACCGCATCCCCGCCGCACGCATGCACCGTCACCCGCACCTCCAGCTCACCGCACGCGAGGCGCGCCGCGTACTCGACTTCGTGGCGGAACGGAAAGACCTCGAACAGCTCTGGCCGGGACTCGTCCCAGCGCAGTCTCGCCACGAGCGAGCGCGGGTCCACGCTCTCGCTCTTTCCGACGCCGCCGCTCCGCGCGAGCTCCCACGCGAGCCGACCCCCGATCACGCCGTGGATCGGCAGGCCGTTGCCGTCGAGCGCGACGCGCGCGCCGTCGCGGGGGACGCTCACGCCGTGTCCCGCGACGGTGTAGTCGAACGCGGCGAGCCGGTTCGCCCAGGGGTAGAGCAACGGGATGCCCATCGTCTTGCCGCATTCGGCATATGCCGCGACGCCCGCGTTTTGCGCGAGCAGCTCTTCGCCGCGATGGCGCAGCGAGCAGCAGAGCATCCCGGCCGCGGGGAGGAACGTCGCCTCGAGCGAGGCCTCCTCGTCGCGCAGCACGGTGCTCGCAAACGCGTGGTCGGTCATTTGGCAAGTTTGGCGCATCTGCGCATGAACGCTGCACCGTTGTGGTAGTAGTCAGTCGAGGGGGCCGCGGCGGTCATTCATTTCATCAGCCAGCAGACGAGCGAAGCGGCCCCACCCAGCGAGCCGATCGTCGCACCTCATGGCTGAGCCTCCCAACGTCACCCTAACCCTCTCCAACACGCCACAGAACGTCTCGCTCGTGCGCGCGGTGCTCGGTGGGGTGGCGGAGATCGCCGCGCTGGGCCGTAACGATCTCAACGACATCCGAACCGCCGTCACCGAGGCCTGCAACAACGTCGCGCTGCACGCCTACGTCGGCGCTCGCGGGCCGCTCGAAGTCGACATCCACACGCAAGCGGATGGCCTCGGAGTCACGGTCCGCGATCGCGGGATCGGATTCCCCTCGCAGCCGGGCGCTGCGAGCGAAGAGCTGGGTGGGCTGGGTGGGCTGGGGCTGCAGATCATGCACGCGCTCGCGCGGCGCCTAGAGCTGGCGGCCGCCGCGAGTGGCGGATCGGAGGTGCGGATGCAGTTCGCGGCTCCCGGCGCGCGCGCGCTCGCTCGCCCACAAGCCGCGCGGGGGCGACCTGACCTGCAAGCGCCAACCACCGGCGCGGCGCTCGAGCCGCACGGCGCGGGCACCGCGCTGCAGGCAACGATCGCACCCCCGCAGCTCGCGGCGGGCGTGCTTCCGCGCGTGCTGGGCGCGCTCGCGGCGCACGCTCACTTCTCGACCGATCGCATATCCGACGCACAACTCCTCGCCGACGCCCTCGCCGCGCATGCGGACGACGGGCTCGTCGCAGAGCGACTGGACTTCGCGATCGACGTCGAGCCACGCGATCTGCGGCTGCGCATCGGACCGCTGGAGGCAGGCGCGGCACAGCGGATGCTCGCCGACACTCCGACCCCGAGCCTCCCCCCCGTACTCGAGCGACTGGCCGACGCCCACGAGGTGACGAGCACCGGCCGTCACGAGGTGCTCTCGCTGCGCCTACTGGACCGGGGCCGCGCGACGCCGATGAGAGGGAAACGCGGCGCGGATCGAGCGCAACGAGACGATTAGGAGTCGCTCCGACGGGTAGCAGCTGGCCCAGGCCAGCGTGCACAAGCGCGTCGGCGACGAACGACTGGAGGATGGACATGGTTGCTCTGATAGCGCTGCTGCTGATACTCGCGATCTTCGGCGGACTGGGCTTTGCGGCACACGTTCTGTGGATCGTGCTGATCGTGGCACTGGTGCTCTGGCTGATCGGCTTCTTCGTGGGCGGCGTCGCGGACGGCGGCAGACGCCGATGGTATGGCCGCTGGTAGCGCGCTTGCGACTTCCCGCTGCTAGCAACCGCGCGGCTCTCCTCGCTAACGCAGCCGCGGGGCTTTCCGAATAGCCGCGGCGCTGCGATACTGGCAGGCGTGTGACGCGTGAGTGGCGTGTGAGCGGTGCTCGTCTGCGAGACGACGCCGCACACGCGCGTCGAGTACCAGCAAGGGGAAGCCGATCGACGTCAATGCGCAGCCGGTGAGCGAAGTCGCCGTCAGCTTGCTGGTGGAGGCCGGCGCGGTTCTGGCGACGTCGCTGGACCAGGCGACGACGATGGGGCAGATCGCGCGGCTCACGGTCCCGCGACTGGCGGACCTGTGCGTGATCGACCTGCGCGACGAGGACAGGTCGATCCGGGAAGTCGCGGTCGCGGCCAGCGACGCGGGGATACCGCGGGCGCTGGAAGAGCTGCGCGCGCGCTACCCGCTGGACCCCCGCGGCGAGCACCCGGTGGCGCGGGTCATCGCGAGCGGCGAGCCGCTGCTGCTGGCGGAGATGACGAGCCCGCAGCTGACCTCCTTCGCGCAGGGCTCCGAGCACGCGCGGTTCATGATCGCGCACGGCTACCGCTCGGCGATCGTCGCACCGCTGCTCGCACGCGGCCGGACGCTCGGCGCGCTCTCGGTGCTGCGCCTGGGCGAGGGTGAGCCGTATGGCCTCGATGAGCTCGAGCTGGCCGGCGAGCTCGCGCGGCGCGCCGCGCTTGCGCTCGACAACGCGCGCCTGTTCGCGGAGCTGCGCGGCGTGGAGCGGCGGCTGGAGGCGGTGCTCGTCAACCTCGCGGAGGCGATCACCGTAACCGCGCGCGACGGCCGCATGACGTTCGCCAATCAGGCGGCCGCGGACCTGCTCGGTGATGCCACCCCGGCGGAGTTGATCGAGGCGCCGCCGGGCGCGATCATGCGACGCTTCATCGTCCTCGACGAGCGGGGCCGCGAGCTCGATCTCGAGCAGATGCCTGGCCGGCGGCTGCTGCGGGGCGAAGAGCCGAAGCCACTGCTGGTGCGCAACATCGTGCGCGCGAGCGGCGAGGAGCGCTGGCTGATGGTGAGGTCCTCGCCGGTCAGCGATCCCGAGAGCGGCGAGATCCTCTACGCGGTGAACGTGCTCGAGAACATCACCGAGGTCAAGCGCGCACAGCTGGCGGAGAGCTTCATGGCGAGAGTGAGCAGTGTGCTGGCGTCCTCGATGAACTACGAGGAGACCCTGCGGCAGGTCGCGCGGCTGGCGGTGCCGCAACTGGCGGACTGGTGCGCGATCGATCTGCTCGGGGAGCATGAGGAGATTCGCCATGTCGCGGTCCACCATGCCGATCCCGCGAAGCTCGCCCTCGCGCAGCGCCTGCACGATGCGTACCGCGTGACGCTCGCGGAGCCGAGCGGCGTGGCGGAGGTGATGCGCAGCGGGCAAGCGCAGATCTACAGCGAGATCCGACCGGAGGATCTCGCGGCGTACGCGCGCGACTCCACGCACCTGGAGCTGCTCGCGGCGATCGGAGCGCGGGCGGTGATCATCGTGCCACTGGCCGGCGCGACGCGGTCGATCGGCGCGATCACGCTCGCCTCCTCGGAGTCCACGCGTCGCCTCACACACAGCGATCTCGCGCTCGCGGTGAGACTCGGCCGCCGCGCCGGCACGGCCGTCGAAAACGCGCGCCTCTACACGGAGCGCACGCGGATCGCGCAGACGCTGCAGGAGGCGCTGCTGCCGGAGTCGCTGCCCGCGATCCCGGGGGCGCAGACGCACGCGCTCTACGCGGCGGCGGGCGAGCTCAACGAGGTCGGCGGCGACTTCTACGACGTCTTCGCCTACGGCGAGGACGGCTGGATGCTCGTGATCGGCGACGTCTGTGGCAAGGGGCCGCGCGCGGCGGGAGTGACCGCGCTCACCCGTCACACGCTGCGCGCCGCCGCGATCAGCGGTAAGTCGCCCGCGGGGATGCTCCAGGTCTTGCACCTGGCCCTGCAACGCCAGCCGGTGGGAGCGGACCTCTGCACGGTGTGTCTCGTGGCGATGACGAGAAGCGACAAACGACTGCGACTCACCGTCGCACTCGCCGGCCACCTCCCACCGCTGCGGATCGATCGAGATGGCGTGACGACCCCGCTCGGACGGCCGGGCACGCTGCTCGGGGTGATCGACCCGATCGAGATCAGCGAGACCGAGGCCGAGCTCAGGCCGGGCGACACGCTGCTGCTCTACACCGACGGCGTGCCCGAGGCGGGCCGCTCGAGCCGCCAGCTGGGCGAGCAGGGGCTGCGCGAACTCTGCGCGCAGCTCGCGCAGCTGCCGCTGCGCGAGCTGCTGCTGCACATCGAGAGCGCGGCGCTTGCGCGCGCCGAGGGCCGGCTGCGCGACGACATCGCGCTGCTCGCCGTGCGACTGGCCGACTAGCGGCGCGGCCTCGCTGTACATCGCGGGCGCGTGCGTCGGAGCGCTCGTCTTCGGCCAGCTCACCGATCGCTTCGGTCGCAAGCGGCTATTCATGGTGACGCTCTCGATCTACCTCCCGGGCACGGTCCTGACGGCGCTGTCGTTCTCCCCCGACTGGCTCTTCGCGTGCCGTTTTTTGACCGGCATGGGTATCGGCGGCGAGTACAGCGCGATCAATTCCGCGATCGACGAGCTGATCCCCGCCAAACACCGCAGCCGCGTCGACGTCTCGATCAGCGGCAGCTACCGAGCCCGAGGGCGAGCCGCTCATGGTGCACCAGCGCCGGACGACCCCGCTACCGATGATCTTTCGCTCGGCTGTGACGATGTACCCGCGGCGCACGATTCTTGGTCTCTCACTGTTCATCGGCCAGGCGTTTCTCTACAACTCGATCCTGTTGTTTGGCTTCGGCAACCTGCTGAGCCTCTATTTCCACACGCCCTCCGGTAACACCCCTCACTACATCGCGGTCTTCGCGGCCGGTAACTTCGCGGGCGCGCTGCTGCTGAGAGCCCGCTGTTCGACACGCTGGGTCGCAGACCGATGATCGCTGGCACATACCTACTTTCCGGCGCGCTGCTGATCGGCACCGGGCTGCTGTTCAAGGCACACGACCTGGGCGACGTGTCGTTCACGGCGTGCTGCTGTGTCGTGTTCTTCTTCGCCTCCGCCGGCGCGAGCGCCGCCTATCTGACGGTCTCCGAGATCTTCCCGCTGGAGACGCGGGCGCTCTGCATCGCGGTCTTCTACGCGATCGGAACCGGAATCGGCGGCGTCATCGCGGATCCTCCGGCCGCCCCCACCCACTGGGCCGCGGCGGCCGTTGCGAGCTGATCAGTCGCCAGCGACGACGTCGACGGCCGCGCGCATCTGCTCGAGCGAGCGGCGCAGGATGCGCGAGATCTGCATCTGCGAGAGACCGACCTCGGCCGCGATCTGGCTCTGGGTCATTTCCCGCTCGAAGCGCAGCCGCACGATGCGGCGCTCGCGCGCCGACAGCGAGGAGAGCGCGAACGTGACCGCGTCGCGTTCCTCGACGAGCTCGTACCCCTCGTCCTCGACGCCGATGCTCTCCGCGCGCGACTCGACCTCGTCCTCGCCGCCGCCGGGCCGCGGTGCGTCGAGCGAGACCGCGCCCCGCGCGCGCGTCACCTGCAGCGCATCCAGGACCTCCTGCTGGTCGCGCTCGAGGTACTGCGCGATCTCACCGACCGTCGGCGCGTGCCCCTCGCGGGAGGTGAGCGTCTCACCGGCCCGCTCGACCTCCATCGCGCGCTCCTGCCCGCTGCGCGGGACGTGCACCGCCCAGCCGGTGTCGCGGAAGTGGCGGCGCAGCTCGCCGAGGATCGTCGGCACCGCATACGCCGCGAAGCGGTTTCCGCGCGAGGCGTCGAAGCGGTCGATCGCCTTGACCAGACCGAGATAGGCGACCTGGATCAGGTCGGCGATCGGCTCCTGGCTGCCGAGGTAGCGCCGCGCGAGACTCCGCGCGAGCGGCATGAAATGCTCGGCGAGCGTCTCCCGCGCGCGGCGGTCGCCATCGATCTGCCAGCGCTCGAAGAGGCGCGCAAGCTCCTGCTCGGGGACATCGCGGGGAAGCCTCCGCGTCGACGGCATTCCCACCAGTGGCGTCGCGCCTGCAGGTCTCATGCCGCGTTGAATTCCCGACATCGCCGGGGCTCAAACAAGCGCGATCCACGAGTAAGTAATGGTTGGAATCAACAGATACCGGGTAGAGGGATGCTCATGCCAACCGGTACATCAATATTCCTCATCGCCGTGGGCGCGATCCTGCGCTACGCGGTGACCGCAACCGTCTCGGGCATCTCGCTGAGTACGGTAGGCCTGATCTTGATGATCGTCGGGATCCTCGGTCTGGTGCTGTCCCTGCTCTACATGTTCGCGTGGAATCCGCGGCGTGGACAGGTCGTGCGCGATCGCGTCATCGAACGCGACCCGTACGAAGAGCCGCCGGTCCGTCCCTAGCGCTTGCGTGCGTCGACGGCGCGCTGGAGCTGGGCCTTGTTCATGCTGGAGCGGCCCTCGACCCCAAGCTTGCGCGCCTCCTCGTAGAGCTGCTTGCGGGTGCGCCCGCGCGGCCCCGGCCGACCCGAGCGCAGGCCGCCGCGGCGCCCCGAGGCGATGTCCTCGGTGGAGACGCGCGAGCTGGCGCGAGCTTCGCCGCTGCGCGCGCGCTCCTTGTTGACCGTGCGCGCGGCGATCTCCTCGGCGCGTTTCTCGGAGACGCCGCGCTCGCGCTCGCTGTCCTTGATGTGCTCGTACTGCCGAGCGCGCTTGCTGTTCTTCTTCACACCACTCGGTGGCATCTGGACACCTCCATCGCCTCGTTTACCGACTCGCTTCGCGGATGAGCTACCCGCGCGCGGCTGCTCATAAAAGCGCTCGCGAGCAGATCCGCCGCCGCGGCCGGCGCGGGTTCGCGCGGGCCCGCCTGCGCGAGCGGGCGCTCCGAAATCGGGAAGCCTCTGCCGCGCGGTGAGCAGCGACGCGTGCAGATCGCCCTCGCGCTCCACGCGCTTGAGCAGCTGCGAGGGCGCGAGGCTCAGCCGTAGCTCGCGGGCGCGGCTGCGCGCGCCGGCCTGCACCTCCTCCCAAGCTAGTGGCGTCGACGCGCTGGGGCGCTCCAGCGCGCGCAGCGAGTAGACGCCGACGGTCGTCTTGTGCGGGTCGTTCTGGCTCCAGTCGATCAGGACCTTGCCGGGCCGCAGCGCCTTGCTCATGCGCGCGGTCACGAGCTCGGGGTGTTGCTTGGCGAGCAGCTCGGCGACGGCGTGCGCGAACTGCTTGGTCTGCTCGTAGGAGACGGGAGTATTCAGCGGCACGTAGACCTGCATGCCCTTCGCGCCCGATGTCTTCGCCAGCGCGCTCAGGCCGAGCTCCTGGAAGAGCTCCGCGATCCACAGCGCGACGCGGCAGCACTCTTTCAGAGCGGCGGGAGCGCCGGGATCGAGATCGAAGACGAGCGCCGTCGGGGTGTCGATGTCCGGGGCGCGCGCAAGGCTCGGGTGCAACTCGATGTCGGCGAGGTTCGCGAGCCAGATCAGCGTCGGGAGGTCCTCGACGAGGCAGTAGTCGATCGGCCCGCGCTGGCGCTCACTCCAAACCGTCGCGGTCCGCACCCACTCCGGGCGGTGCGTGGGGCAGCGCTTCTCGTAGAAGTGCTCGCCGCGCACCCCGTCGGGGTAGCGCTTGAGCGTCAGCGGGCGCCCCGCGAGGTGTGGCAGCAGGACCGGCGCGATCGCCGCGTAGTAGTCGATCAGCTGGCCCTTCGTGAAAGCGGTCTCCGGGTAGAGGACCTTGTCGCGGTTTGAGAGCCGCAGCGTGCGGCCCTCGACCTCGATCTCGGTGTAGCGGCGAGTCTCGTGACGCACGACGTACGGCGCGGCGGCGCGCGGTAGCGGCTGCTCCATCTCGACCTCTACCGCGAGCTTGTCCGTTCGCAGACCCTTGTAAACGGAGTGGCGCAGGATGCGTTCGCGGGTCCAGTGCGAGAACTCGATCTCGGCGACCAGCTCGGGCTCGACGAAGCGCGCCTCGCGCGGCGGCTGCACGCCGCGCTTGGCGAAGGGAGTGCTGCGGCGCGCGCGAGCGTCGAGCGCGCGCGCGAGTCGCCTGAGCTCGGGCTCGTCGAAGCCGGTGCCCACGCGCCCGGCGTAGCGCAGCGCGCGCTCGCGCGCGGCCCCTTCGTGGTAGCCCATCAGCAGCGCGCCGATCTGGCCGGTGCGAGCGCCCTTACCGGGCAGCCAGCCGCCGATCACGAGCTCCTGGCGCGCGGTGTTCTTGATCTTCAACCAATCCGGGCTGCGTGCGCCGGGCTGGTAGCGCGACTCCAGACGCTTGGCGAGCAGCCCCTCGAGGTGGTGCTCGGCGGTCGCTGCGAACAGCGCGCGACCGTCGCCCTCGCGATAGGCGGGCGTCTGCCAGGCGGGTCCGTTCAGCGCCATTCGCTCGAGCAGCGCGCGGCGCTCGCGATAGGCGAGCTCCATCGTCGAGCTTCCCTCGAGGTGCAGCAGATCGAAGATGACGTAGGTCACGGGCGCGCGCTGGGCGAGTCGGCGGATCGCGCTCTCGGAGGTGAGATGCATGCGACCCTGCAGCCGCTCGAAGCTCGGCGCGCCGTGCTCGTCGAAGGCGACGATCTCGCCGTCGAGCAGCGCTTCGCGGGCCCCGAGCTCGCGGCCGAGTGGGCGCAGCTCGGGGTAGAGCGCGGTGATGTCGTTGCGGTTGCGGCTCTCCAGGCGCATACGGCCGGGCTTGCAGTAGGCGAGCGCGCGAATCCCGTCCCACTTGACCTCGAACGCCCAACCGTCCTCCTCGCGCGGCAGTCCTCCGGGGCTCGCGAGCATCGGCGCGAGATGCTCGGGCATCGCCTCGCGCGGGCGCTCGGGGGGATCCATGCGGTGAATCATCCAGTCTCGCTCGGAGCCGGAGCGAAACAGCGCGTAGCGCCCGCGCAGGCGCTCGCCGTGGAAGACGACCACGAGCTTGCCCTCCTCGCGCTTCTCGCACTCGTAGCCGCCGCGATCCCAGATCAGGACGCGTCCCGCGCCGTAGTCGCCTTGCGGGATCTCGCCCTCGAAGTCGATGTAATCCAGCGGATGGTCCTCGACGTGAATCGCCTTGCGGTTCTCGTGGGGATCGGGCGGGACCCCGTTTGGCACGGCCCACGACAGCAGCACGCCGTCGTGTTCGAGGCGCAGGTCCCAGTGCAGACGGCGCGCGTGATGCTCGTGCACGACGAAGCGCTCGCGCGCGGCGGCGGCCTTTGCTTTCTTCGCGCCATGCCTGGCGCCCACCGACTTCGTGTTCGGCGACTTCGCGCGCGGCGGCGGCGGCTCCGGCGTGCGGTCGAATTCGCGTTTGGCACGGTACTCGCGCAGCACAACTGGTAATGCTGTCACGTGCGAGCGATTTCGCTCGCCGGGCGCCGGGTAGCCCCCCATCCGGGGCACCGATTCCCTTGAGGATCCTACGGACAGAGGAGCGTGATGAGGAGATGCCAGATCCCTCCGAGCAGGCGCAAGAGCGGGACCGGATCGAGCAGGAGGTCGAAGCGGCGGCGCGCGAAGCCGCGGGCATCGGCGGCGTGGCGGGTGACGAGGACCTCGATCCCGCGCAGCGAGCGGTGATCGAGGGCGGCGGCGGCGAGGCCGAGGGTTTCGAGCAGGCCGAGGCGCTGCTGATCGAGCACGCCTCCCACGGCGACGAACAGTCGGCGCACGCGATCCTCCACGACAGCGGCCGCTCGGAGGAGCGGACCGACGGCGAGAGCGCCGAAGCCGACCACGAGCGCAGCAGCGAGCTCGAGGACGAGGAGCGGGGCGAGGGAGCGGGGTCGCGCTAGGAGGCGGCGCCGGGGCGGGTCGCGCATGTCGGATTCAACGGGAACATCGGACCCTTCGCAGCCGCGTATCGCGGACGCGCCGCGTAGCGCGGACACCTCGCGTGGCCCGCACGCCTCGCGTGGCCCGGACACGCCGCGCGCGTCGGGCTCGCCGTCGGCGACGAGCGCGGGCGACGGCCGCGAGGAGACGCCGCTGGAGCGCGTGGACCGCAACTTCGAGGAGCTCACGGGCGAGCTGCGCGTCGTCGTGACGGGGGTGCAGGTGCTGTTCGCGTTCCTGCTGATCGTGCCCTTCGATACGGGCTTCGCGCACGTCGGCTCGTTCGAGCGCGCGGTGTACTTCGTGACGTTGATCTTCGCGGCGCTCGCCGCGATGTGCACGATCGCGCCCTCGGCGCGGCACCGCTTCGTGTTCCGCAACTACGACAAGGAGCGCCTCGTGGTCGTCTCGAATCGGATGGTGATCGTCGGGCTCTGCTTCCTGGCGCTGGCGATGTGCGGCTGTCTGCTGCTCGTCGCGACGAAGCTCTTCGGCGTGCTCACGGGCGCGCTCACCGCGATCGTCGTCGGGATCCCGTTTGCGGCGCTGTGGTTCGCGATGCCGTTGCGCCGCCGCGCGGTGCTCAACCGAGAGCGGCGCGGGGGCGGGCGCTCTTAGCGGCGTACATCGCGCGGTCGGCCTCCATCAGGACGGCCTCGCCGCCGGCGCTGTCGCGGTCGATGCCGGCGACGCCGACGCTGACCGTGACCGCGACGCGGCGCCCGTCGACGTCGACGCCGCAGGCGGCGACGGTCTCGCGGAGGTTCGCGGCGACCTTGCGCGCGGCCTGCGCGTCGGTGCCGGGCAGCAGCACCGCGAACTCGTCGCCGCCGAGGCGCCCGACGAGGTCGGTGCCACGCAGGCGCCGCGCGAGGTCGGTCGCGATCGCCTTCAGCAGCTCGTCGCCGGCGCGGTGGCCGTAGGTGTCGTTGACCTGCTTGAAGTTGTCGAGGTCGAGCACGAGCAGCGCGGCCTGCTCGCCGTAGCGCTGGCAGCGCGAGACCTGCATCGCGAGCTCGCGCTCGAGCAGGCGGCGGTTGTGCAGGCCGGTGAGCGGGTCGTGCTCGGCTAAGTGGCGCAGGCGCTCCTCCATCATCTTGCGCTCGGTGATGTCCTGGATCTGCGCGATGAAGTGCAGCGGGCGACCCTGGCGGTCGCGGACGAGCGAGACCGAGAGCATCGTCGAGATCACGTGCCCGCGGGCGTGGAAGTAGCGGCGCTCCATCTGGTACTCGCGGATCTCCCCCGCCAGCAGCTGGCGGACGTGCTCGATGTCCGCGGAGAGGTCGTCGGGGTGGGTGACCTCCTCGAGCGTCTTCGCGAGCAGCTCCTCGGAGGTGTAGCCGGTGATCGCGAGCAGCGCCTGGTTGACGCGCACCCAGCGTCCCTCGGGCGTGAGCAGCGCCATCCCGATCGGGGCCTGCTCGAAGACGAGCTCGAAGCGCTCCTGCGCGTGGCGGCGCGCTTCCTCGGCGTGCTTGCGCGGGGTGACGTCGCGCGAGATCACGACGCCACCGACGGTCGCGCCGTCGGCGCCGCGCAGCGGGCCGACCTCGACCTGGTAGCAGCGGGTGTCATCGGCGGACCAGATCTCCAGCGAGCGCGTCTCGCCGCCCAGCGCCGCGCGGTAGAGCGGCTCGTAGGTCTCCCAGCGCTCGCCGAGCAGCACCTCGACGGCGGGACGCCCCTCGAGGTCCTCGGGACGCAGGCCTTCCTGGTCGAGCGCGTGCCCACCGGCGATCACGTAGCGCAGGTCGCTGTCGAAGACCAGCGCGGAGGCCGCGGGCAGCGTGCGCAGCACCGCGAGCGCGACCTCGCCCGCGCTGAGACCGTCGAGCAGCTTGCGCTCGGTCGTGGACACACTGGTTTATCGGCGCGTCGAGTGGCTAGCTTGACCTCAAGACGGGGCGCAGGCGCGCGGCGCGGCGGCGCCGGCGAAGACCTGGACGCGGTTGTTCGCGGTGTCCGCGACGAGTACGTCCCCGCGACAGTCGGTCGCGATCCCCGCGGGCCGGCTGAGCTGGCCGAGCTCGCTCCCAATCACACCCCATGCTGCGAGTAGGTGACCGGCGGGTGTGAACTCTTGGATGCGCGCGTTGCCGCGGTCGGCGACGAACACGTGCCCGGCGGGGTCGACGGCGATGCCGGCGGGTTCGGCGAAGCGGCCGGGCGCTGTGCCGGGGCCGCCCCACGCGCGCAGGCGCGCACCGGCGGGGCTCAGCTCGAGCGCGCGATCGGCGCCGGCGTCGGCCACGTAGATGTCGCCGGAGGGCGCGACCGCGACGGCGAGCGGACGATCGAGCACATGGGACCCGAGCGTCCCCAGCGGCAGCCCGGCGGCGGAGAAGCGCGCGATGCGGCCGTGGCCGCTGTCGGCGACGTAGATGTCGCCCGATGGCGCGACGGCGACGCCTTCAGGTGCGAGCAGGTCGCCGGCGGCCCGCGCGGCGGGGCCACCCGCGCTCAGCCCGCCGGCGCCCGCTGCGCTACCCCGGCCCGCTGCGCTGCCGCCGGTTTCCGAGCCGCCCGCGCTGGGACCGCCATGCGCGACGGGGTCGTCAGCCGCGCCGCCGGCTTGCCCGACGGCGCCGAGAAACGCGCCGCGAGCGCTGAGGTGGCGCACGATGTCGTTGGCGGGGTCGGTGATCCACAGCGAGCCATCGGGCGCGAACGCGGCGGCGCTGGGCCCGAACCAGTGGCTGCCGATGATCGCGCCACCGCCGCGTTCGATCCGCGCGCGGTAGCGCCACGCGGAGCCCGCGCCGGCGCCGGCGCCGGCTGCATGGCGGGAGGAAGCGGCATCGAACAGGTAGACAGGGCTGCGGCTGCCGTAGGTCTCCGCGACGAGCACGTTCCCAGCGCGATCGGCGGCGAGGGCGAGCGGGGCGATCAGCTGCCCGGGCGTGATCCCGGGCGTCCCGAACGCGCCCAGCCCGCGGCCGGCGCGGTCGAAGACGACGATCCGTTCGTGGCCGGTGTCGGCGACGTACAGCCCTCCGCTGGGACTCGCGGCGATCGCACGGATGTATGAGAGCGCGAAGCGACTGCCCCCCCCGTTCCACGCTTCAATCGGGCGCAGCGCGCGCGTGAGGACGGCGATGCGGTTGTTGTTGTCGTCGGCAACGTACACGCGGCCGCCGTCGGCGGCGACGCCGAAGGGGTTGACGAACTGCCCGGGCCCTTTGCCGAAGGCGCCCTCGGCGTAGAGCGCGCGGCCCTGCGGCCCAAGCGGGCGACCCCGCGCGCCGCCGGGCGGGCTACCCGACGCTCCGAGCGGGCGAGCCTGCGTGCTGAGCGCCTGCACGCGGTGGTTGCCCTCGTCGGCGACGTAGAGGACGCCGCCGGAGACGGTCAGGCCGCGGGGGCTCGAAACCTGTCCGGGGCCGCTGCCGGGGCCGGCCCAGAGCACGGGGCGTGAACCGTCGAGGTCGAAGCGCACGATGCGGTTGTTTGCGGAGTCCGCGACGTAGACGTAGCCGCCGCCGATCGCGATCGCGCCGCCCGGGGGCTTGTCGGGCCCGTAGCCGGGGCCGAAGTCGAACTGCCCGAGCGCGCGCCCGGGACTCCCCCATTCGCCGAGCAGCCGACCCGCGGCGCTGAAGCGCTCGACGCGGTCGTGCGTGGAGTCGAGCACGTAGACGTCGCCGCTCGGCGCGACCGCGAGCCCGTCGACGGCCCCGAACTGCCCCGGCCCGGAGCCATAGGAGCCCCACTGAGCGAGGAAGCGACCCGCGGGCGAGAAGCGCTGCACGAGGTGGCTGAACTGGTCCGCGACGTACACGTCGCCGGTGGGCGCGAACGCGAGCGCCTCGGGGCAGCGCAGCACGCCTTCCCCGCGCCGCCCGATCGCGCCCACGCTCGTGTAGGGGCAGCGCGTCGCCGCGGCACCGCCGCGACCGACGGCGCCGGGGCAGGCTGCGGCGAGCGCGCGCGGCGCGACCGAACTGGAGCTCCCACCGCCTCCACAGCCCCCGAGCGCGAGGATGGACGCGAGCGCGAGGGCTAGCAGGTGGGCGAGCGCGCGGGGCCGAACACGGACATGCGCGAGGAGCCGGACACGGGCGAGCGCGAGCTTCTCCGCGAGCGGGCGGGCGAATGCGAGCGGTCGAGCCATCGCGCGTATCGTCGTGCAGAGCGCCCCCATCGTGCGCCGCCGCCGTGCGCCGCCGCCGTGCGCCGCCGTCGTGTGTCGCCCCGACGGTAGAATCGCTACGCGCAGATGTCCCTCGCGCGCAAATCCCGGGCGCCGCTCGCGCTCGCCGCCCTCGCCTCGCTCTTGGCGCTATCCGCGTGCGGCAGCGGCTCCCCGGCAGCGCACGCGCGTGCACGCACCGCGGCCGCGACCACCGCCGACGCGGGCGGCGCGACCGCGACTGACGGGACGCCCGAAGGCGCTGGCCAGGACGGTCTCTCGGCGGGACCCCCAGCTCTCCTGCCCGCGGTGCGGCCGACGGGTGTCGCGGTGAGCGTCACCGTCGGCGCGGCGCGCGGCGCGGCGAACGCCGCGACACCCGTGCCGGCGGACTTCCTGGGCCTCTCCTTCGAGCTGCGCGACCTGCCGCAGATCGCCCGCTACGCCGCCCGCGGAAATCTCATCACGCTGCTGCGCTCGCTCGGGCCGGGCGTGCTGCGCTTCGGGGGCGTCAGCGCCGACGAACACACCACCTGGATCGGACCCCGAGCGAGCGCGCCGCGAGACGCGGGAGCGCATGCGCCGCGAGGCGCGCGGACCGTGATCGACCCCGCCGAGCTCGCTGGGATCGCAGCCCTCGCGCGCGCCAGCGGTTGGCGGGTGCTGCTAACGGTCGATCTCGGTCGCTACGACCCCGGCGCCGCCGGCCGCGAGGCCGCCGCGGCGCGCGCCGCGCTCGGGCCCGCGCTGCTCGCGATCGCGATCGGCAATGAGCCCGACCGGTACGTGCGCAAGGGCCTGCGCGCGCCGGGCTGGAGCTTCGACGCCTACCGCGCGCAGGCCGCCGCCTACCGCGCCGCGATCGCGGCCGCCGCACCGGGGGTCGCAGTCGCCGGGCCCGATCCCTCTAGCGGCCTGCCCGGTCTCGCCTGGTTGCGAGCCACCGCGCGCGCGCTGCATCCGCAGCTGCTGACCGACCACTACTACCCGCTGAGCAGCTGCGGCTATACGCCGACCGTCAGCGAACTCCTGAGCCCCGGCGTGCGCGCCAAAGACGCCGCGATACTCGCGCAGCTGCACGCGATCGCGCGCGACGCCGCGACGCCGCTGCGCATCGACGAGCTCGGCAGCGTCTCCTGCGAAGGCTTCCCCGACGTCAGCGACACGCTCGCCTCCGCGCTGTGGGCGCTCGACTACACCGCTCATGCGGCCGCCACCGACTTCGCCGGCGTGAACTTCCACGACCTGCTCGTCAAGCCCGGCGCGTACAGCCCGCTCGTAGCGACCAGCCCCGCCGCGCTCGCCCGCGGCTCCCTGCGCGCCCAGCCCGCGTGGTATGCGCTACTCGCCGCCCGCGCGCTGGCCGGCACGCAGCCGCTGCCCACAAGCGTCGCCGCGGCAAGCCTCGGCGAGCTCGACGCGAGCGCGTTCCGCGCGACTGACGGACGTTTGCTGCTCCTGCTCGTCGATTACGACACGCCCGGCTCATCGCCACTCGACGTACGTCTAAGGGTTCCGCGCCCGCCGAGCGACCCACGGCGCGCCAGCGCCTACACGAGCGGCAGCATCCTGCGCCTCGCCGGGCCGTCCCCCGCCGCGACCGCCGGCGTCACACTTGCCGGCCGCGCGGTCGCGGCCGACGGCACCTGGCGTGCGCCCTCAGCCCTACCCGCCGTCTATGTCCGTCGCGGTGCGCTATCGCTGCAGCTCGCGCCGAGCAGCGCCGCGCTCGTCACGCTCTACCCGTGAATCGTCGCCACGCTACATGAATTGTAGGTTCTCTTTTTGGAGAAATTTACGAGGCGCAATGGTTATCTTGTGTAAACATCTCTCAAAATAGAACCTTCTTCTCGTCCTCCTCCACGTAGGTATTGCTCCCTCCAGCGCGACGCAGGTGCCGTCTCCCGTCATCTCCTCCGCGCGAAGATGTCGCTTCTCCATCGCTACCCGCAGCGTATGGTCGCTCTCAGCTCTGCGCCGCGGCCAGCGCGCGCGCGAGGGTCGCTTCGGTCTGCGGCCCGCGCAACACCGCATGGATGCGCCCGTTCGCGCCGATCACGAACGTCGTCGGCAGACTCGTCACCCCGTACGCCTCACCCGCGATCGCGTCCGGGTCGTTGAGACTCGGAAAGCTCCAGCCATAGCGGCGCACGAACCCGCGCGCGTTCGCGGTCCCGCTCTCGCCATAGTCCACGCCCACGATCCGCCCGCTCCCCGCCGCGCTGCGCGCGAAGCGCTCCACCGCCGGCGCCTCGCGCTGACACGGTTCGCACCAGCTCGCCCAGAACAGCACCAGCGCCGCGTGCGTGCCGCGGATCGTCGGCATCGACGCGCTCTTCGCAGCTCCGCCCGCCGCCGCGGCGCCCGACCCACTCCGGGATGCGCGTGGCGAGCCCGACACACCGGCCGCGCCGGACGCACCTGGCGAGCTCGACGAGCCAGCCGCGGCGGAGGCATCTCGAGCGCCCGAAGCGTCCGCAGGACCTACGGCCCCCAGTAGCGAGGCCAGCGTCACGGGGGCGCCCACGAGCGTCGCGCTCGGCAGCGGCGGCGCCGGCTGTTCGGTGCCCGATCTGTGCTCCGCGAGCCCCACCACGAGCAACGCCGCCGCGACCACGAACGCCAGCGCCCACCCGACGATGCGCCCGCGCCCCCCCTTGGACGCCGCCGACAGGTCCACGCCGGCCTCCTCACGCACACCGTCCTCCGCCACGCTCACTCCGCCCCCCTCACCGCTCGCGCTCACTTATTGCGCGGCCAGCAGCGGCACGTCGTGAACGATTTCGCTCGGCTTCCAGCTCGCGCCGATGTAGACCGTGCGCAGCCGGCCGGAACCGTCGATTCCGTAGACGACCGCGGAGTGGTTGATGAACGTCGGCTGCTGCGCGTCACGTTCGGAGCCCACGCCCCACGCCTGCCAGACATGCCCGAGTTCCTTCGCCGAGCCCGTCAGGTAGAGCATCCGACCGGCCACACCGTGCGCCTTCAGGAATGCCGCGACCGTCTGGCGCGTGTCGCCGCGCGGGTCCACCGAGACCGCGATCACCTGCACTCTGGACACCGCCTGCGGCCCCATCTCATTCAACGCGACGCCCAGGTTGGCCGCGATCAGCGGACACACGTCGGGGCAGTGCGTGTAGAGGAACGTCACGAGCACCGCCTTGCCGCGGTACGCCGCGACGTTCACGCGCGCACCGCCGAGGTAATTGCGCAACGGCAGCCCCGGTGCCTGCTTGGGCGGCAGCAGTTCGCTCCCGAGAAAACTTGCGGACTTCGCGCTGTGTGCGCCGCCCGGCAGTAAGGGCGAGCCATTGCCCGTGCCCGCGACGATCGCGGCGGTGCCGCCGACGATCACGACGATCGCCAGCAGCGGCAGCAGCATCCGGCGATCCCAGCGCGCCCGACCCGCCGCCGGCCGCCTTCCTGCTGTAGGTTCCGCTGGCGGGTGATCCTTCAGATCCGCAGTGCCCATACCCCACTAACGATACTCGCGCCGCACGTTCGCGGCGACGGGTGGAGACGCCCCGCCGTCGGCAAGAACCGTTGCAGTCCTTCCGATGTGATGCAAATTGCAGCGATCCGTGGTAGGTTGCCCCCGTTCGTGCCGAGTCCTTCTCCTCACGGGGAGAGGGAGCGGGGGACCCAAAGCGACCCGGCAGTTGAGAGGGACGCGGGGGCGAATCGCCGCCGAGACGGTGGCGTAGCGCATGTGCGCGAGCCCGACAGCTAACCCCGTAGGCGCCCATGCAAAGCCAGAAAGGATGTGCCTGCGCCTATGTCGGGATACGCCCGCGATCTTGCCGCCCTGGACCCCTGGGAAGCTTCCCTGCAGCGTTCCCGAGCGCGCCGTCAACGTGCTTCTACCCGCTCGGGGCTTACTAAACGCACAGGCCCGCACAGCAGCGTCCTGACCAAAGTCTCCCCGATCTCCCTCGCCGCGCTGATCGACGCGCGCCGCGAAGCCGCGCGCGACCTCGCCGACCGCGAGACCTGGGAGCTCTCGCTCGGGCGCTCGCGCGCGCGCCGCCGGGCGGCGCAGCTGCGCTTCGTCCCCAACAGCACGCGTGCACGCCGCGCCTCGCTCGGCGCCCTGATCGCAGTCGCCGCCGCGCCCGCCGCGACGTTGTTGGAGTCCTCGGGCTCGCCAAGCCTCGCCTTCGCGTCCGGTGCGCCGGAGCCGACCACGAGCACGCAGCACTACATCACGCTGCGCACCGGCGACGAAGGTCGCCAGGTGCGCCTGCTCCAGCAGGCGCTCGGTATTCATGTCGACGGCGTCTACGGGCCCGAAACCGAAGCCGCGGTGCGCGGTTTTCAGGCCAGCCGCGGCCTCACCGTCGATGGAGTGCTCGGCCCCGCGACAAGCCGCGCGCTCGCGCACGACGCGCCGCCCGCGCTCTCGGGCGCCGCGGTGATGCGCGGCCTCGCTGGGGAAGCGCGCGAAACGGTGCCGGGCCAGATCCAGGAAACGGCGGCCGCAAGCGCACCCGCGGCCACGGTGGGCTCGGCAGCGGCGGTGGCGACGCACGCGGTCGCCGAAGACGAAGCAAGCGGCGAAGTGCCCGCGAGCCCCGCGCCGGTGCACAGCGAAACGGGGATCGCTCCCGGAGAAGGCTTCAGCGGCGGCGCGCAGGCGCCGGGTGAAGCGGAAGGCGAAGCCGGGACCGGCGAAGGGTCCTCCTCGGAAGGGACGAGCTCAACCCCCAGCGAAGAAGCCGCGGGCGCGGGCTCCGGCTCGAACACGCAAGGCGCGTCCGGGACAGCCGCCGCAGGTAGCGCGGAAGCGACCACCGGCGGCGCGGGCGCACAAACGGGGAGCTCGAGCTCGAGCGCGGGCGCGGCGAGCCCCGCAGCGACGACGGGCGGCGAAGCGACGACGAGCGCCGGCACGAGCAGCGACGTGAGCGACACGAGCGCGACGCCCGCCGCGACTGCGCCGGCGAGCGACGAAGTGGGCGCGCTCGCGCGCGCCAGCGAGGCCGCGGCGCAGCGACAGGCCGCCGCGGAAGCGCTCGCGAAGACGCACGCGATCGAGCATCTGCAGGCCGCGCTGCACGTCTCCGTCGACGGCGAATTCGGCCCCGAAACGGAGTCCGCGATCCGCCGCCTGCAGGCGCGCCACGGCCTCGCGGTCGACGGCGTCGCGGGCGCGCAAACCTGGAGCGTGCTCGGCGCGCACCACGAACCCGAACTGAAGCCCCCGCCGGCCGCGCTCGCGAAGCCCAAGCCGCCGCAACCCGCGCAGCAGGCCCCGACGAATGACGCGCAGACCGGCGCACAGACCGGCCAGCAGACCGGCGGCGCACTCGGCGGCCAGGCCGCACTCGGCGACGCCACCACGCCGGCCCACGCCGGGGGCGCTCACGAAGCAAAGACGGGCGCGGTGCGCCGCCTGCAGGAAGCGCTGCACGTATCGGTCGACGGCGAATTCGGCCCCGAAACGGAGTCCGCGGTGCGCCACTTCCAGTCCGAGCACGGCCTCGAAGTCGACGGCGTCGTCGGCCCCGCGACGTGGGCCGCGCTGGGCGCACCGGGCGAGCGCGAACTGCATCCCCCCCGCGCGGCGCTCGACAGCGGCAGCTCCTCGAGCGCGGGCGGCAGCGCGGCGGGCTCGTCGAGCAGCTCCGGCGGCGAAGGCGTAGTCGCACGCGTGATCGCCGCGGCCGACGAAATCGCGACGCGCCCCTACGTCTACGGCGGCGGCCACGGCTCGTTCATCTCCGAGGGCTACGACTGCTCGGGCTCGGTCTCCTACGCGCTGCACGGCGGCGGTCTGCTGAGCGCGCCGGAGGACTCGACGGGCCTGGAGTCATACGGCGAACCGGGCCCGGGCCGCTACATCACGATCTACGCGAACGCCGAACACGCGTGGATGACGATCGACGGCCGCCGCTACGACACCGTCGCACTCTCCGAAGACGGCTCCCGCTGGGGCGGCCCCTCCGACGACGGCGGCGGCTTCGTGGAGCGCCACCCGGACGGGTTGTAGGGGCTCAGGGGCGCAGCCGCTCCCCCGCGCGCAGCATCTCCATGAAGCGCGCGATGCGCCGGGCGCGGGTCTCGGGGCGCTTGGCCTCGTGGATGCGGTAGAGGATCGCGTAGCGGTTATGGCTCTCGAGCGCCTGGAAGAACGCGCGCGCGGCCGGATCGCGGTCGAGCTCGCGCTGTAGATCGTCGGGGACGCTCGCGCGCGCCTGCCCCTCGTAGGCGGCCTCCCAGCGCCCGTCCTCGCGCGCGCGCTCGATCTCGCGCAGGCCCGCTGGCCGCAGCCGTCCGGCGCGCTCCAACTGCTCGGCTTTCTCGCGGTTGATGCGCGACCAGCGGCTGCGTGGCCCGCGGGGCGTGAAGCGCTGCAGCCACCAGGACTCGTCGTAGGCGCCCTTCTGGCCGTCGATCCAGCCGAAGCAGAGCGCGATCTCGAGCGCCTGCGCATAGGTCACGCTCGCGGCGGCTGCACCCTTCTTGGCGAGCTTCAGCCAGAGGCCCGCGGCGCTCTCGTGGTGCTCATCCAGCCAATGCTCCCAGGCCTCGACATCGGCGAACGGGATGACGGGCAGGCCGCGGTGCTCCTCCATGACGCGCCCATGATGGCGCACACCGCGCGAGCGTCCCGTCCCAAGCGATCCCTAGCTTGCTGACGATCGTCTGATCGACGGCAGAGACACCACCTGGGAGAAGACCGCGATGCTCGCACGGGCGCACACTTTCACGATCGCAGGGCTGCAGACGCGACCGGTGGCGGTCGAGGTCGACATCCGCGCGGGACTGCCGGCGTTCACGATTGTCGGCCTCGCCGACGCCGCGGTGCGCGAGGCGCGCGACCGGGTGCGCGCGGCGATCCTCAACTCGGGCTTTGAGTTCCCGATGCGACGGATCACCGCGAACCTCGCTCCGGCCGACGTGCCGAAGATCGGACCGGGCCTGGACCTCGCGCTCGCGTGCGCGGTGCTCGCCGCCAGCGATCAGCTCCCGACGGAGTTGTTGGCAAGCCATGCCCTCTTCGGCGAGCTCTCACTCGACGGCGAGGTGCGCGCGTGTCCCGGCACGCTCGCGATCGCGCAAGCCACGTACGAGCAGAGCCTACGCACGCTGGTACTCGCACCGGCGCGCGCCCGCGAGGCGGCGCTGGTCGAGAGCCTGGAGATCGCGAGCGCGCGCGACCTGCGCAGCGCGGCGCGCGTGCTCGCCGGCGGGAAAGGAGATCCGCTGCCCGCGGCCTCCGCGGCACAGGATGGCGCGAGCGCGGATGCCGGCCCTGGCGTGCCCGGACCGGATCTCGGCGACGTGCGCGGTCAGTTCGCGGCGGTCAAAGCGCTGGTGCTGGCGGCCGCGGGTGAGCACAACCTGCTCCTGAGCGGGCCGCCGGGGACCGGCAAGACGATGCTCGCGCAGCGCCTGCCGAGCATCCTGCCGCCGCTGAGCCGCGCGGAGGCGATCGAGGTGACGCGGATCCACAGCATCACGGGCAGGCTCGAAAGCGAGAGCCTCGTGCGCAGGCGGCCGTTCCGCGCGCCGCATCACACGATCACGACAGCGGGCCTCGTGGGCGGCGCCCGACGCGCCTGGGTGGGCGAGGTCGTGTTGGCGCATCGCGGAGTCTTGTTCTTGGACGAGCTCTCCGAGTTTGCAAGGGCGACGCTCGAGGCGCTGCGCCAGCCGCTCGAGGACGGGCGCGTGGCGATCGTGCGCGCGCGGCACTCGGCGGTCTATCCCGCGCGGTTCGCGCTGGTCGCGGCGACCAACCCGTGCCCGTGCGGGCATCTCGGCGATGGGGAGCGCTGCCAGTGCACCGAAGCGGATCTGGCGCGCCACCGGCGGCGGCTGAGCGGCCCGCTGCTGGACCGCCTCGACCTACTCGTGCACCTCGGCCGCCCGACGCGGCGCGAGCTGAACGGTGCGCCGGCGAGCGACTCGCAAAGCGCGCGCGAACAGGTCGTGGTGGCACGCGAGCGCCAAGCGGCGCGCCTGCGCGAGGAGTCGGTGTGCGTGAACGCGCATCTGGATGCGCGCATGCTCCGCAGGTACCTCGCGCTCGACCGGAGTGCGGAGCGACTGCTGTGCGGCGTGCAGGACCGGGGGACGTTGAGCGCGCGCGGCCTGCAGCGCCTGCTGCGTGTCGCGCGCACCGCGGCGGACCTCGACGGCTCACGGCGCACCTGCGAGCGGCACGTCTGCACCGCGCTCGCACTGCGCATGGAGGCCGGCGTGGCGCAGCGGCGCACGGCGTGAGCGCGTGCCCCGGGACGTGCATGACCACGCGCCCCGAGTAAGCGTGTTGCGGGTGTGAGCGCGTGTCCCGCGTGTCGGCGCCGCGCTTGGCTGCTGGGAGCGCTGAATGCCCGTCTGGAGTACTCCGGGCGCGATCCGGCACGCCTGGCGGCGCTGCTGGAGCTTCCCGACGAGCAGCTGATCCGCGATGTCGGCGGCGGCGAGAGCGAGAGTCTGTTGGAGAGCTACGCGGGCCTTCGATTCGAGCGCTCGGAGCAACTCCCGACGGGAACGGCGAGGATCTGCCGGCACGATGCGCGCTATCCGAACGTGCTTGCGGGTGGGGCGGGCGCACCACGACTGCTGCACGTCGCAGGCGGACTGGAGCGTCTGCGCAGGCACCTGGCGGCGCCGTCAGTCGCGATCGTCGGTGCGCGCGGGGCGAGCGACTATGGGCTGGAGGTCGCGCACGGCCTCGCGCGCGACCTCGCGGCGGGCGGCGTGACCGTCCTCAGCGGCCTCGCGGAAGGCGTTGCGGCGGCCGCGCACGCGGGGGCGCTCGAGGCAGGCGGCCCGACATTGACGGTGGCGGCGGGCGGCATCGACGTGTGCCATCCAGCGAGCCGACAGCCGCTTTACGCGCGCCTGCACTCCGCGGGCTGCGTGCTCGCGGAGCTGCCGTGCGGCGTGCGACCACGCAGCTGGTGCCATACGGCGCGGGCGCGCATCGTGGTCGCACTCGCGAGGGTCGTGGTCGTCGTGGAGGCCGGCGAGCGGCCCAGCGAACTGCTGCACGCGCGCCTCGCACAGGGGACGGACCGGATCGTCGCGGCGGTCCCGGGCCGCGTGAGCGCGCCGCTTTCACGAGGCACGCACGCGCTGCTGCGCGAGGGCGCGGTGCTCGTGCGCGATCCCCAGGATGTGCGCGACGTGCTGGGCGGCGCCAGCGTGCGAACTCCGGCATCGCACCGATCCCCGCAGCCCTCACCCCGGGACGCCCTGGCGCCGCCGCTGCGCAAACTGCTGGACGAGGTCGCGGGCGGGCGGGACACAGTCGCGAAGCTACTCGCGGCGGGCGCGCCGGAGCGGGAGACGCTGAACGGCCTCGCGCACCTGGAGCTCAGCGGCGCGCTCGTGCGCGGCGACGCCGGACGCTACGTCGCCCGTCTATAGTTCTGGCTCGCGCGGATGTAGCTCAGTTGGCTAGAGCGTCTGCTTGCCATGCAGAAGGTCGTGGGTTCGAGTCCCATCATCCGCTCTCGCGCCTCGAGAAGAGGTCACGGGACACAGGGAGAGGCCTTGTGAGGCCCGCTCTTCGTCTCAAGCCGTCGAGGTCAGGCAGCGGCGAGGACGGCCGCGAGCTCGTCGGCGTCGGGCTCAATCAAGCTGGGCACCGTGATCGTGATCTTCCCCTCGCGTCCGAGCAGCCACTTGGCGTTGACAATCGTGATGCCGATGACCTCGCCCTGCTCGTCCAGCCGCACCGCGTGGCCCTCGGGGGTGCCGAACGTGTCCGTCGCCTCGCGCCGCTCGCCGCGGCTCAGATACAGGACGTCCCCGCGGCTGTCATAGGAGACGTGATCGAACTCATATGGGCCAACGTGCGTACTCACCGCGTCCAGACTACCGTCTCGGGCTCGTTGGACTGCGGAAACGCTGTCACAACCCGGTCCGCACCAGCGTCCGTCAGCTCAGTCACCACGCGAATCCAGCGCAGCGGCCCGCCACGACGGAAATAGCGTTCGCGACTGACCCGCGCATCCGGTTCCCGATGATCCGATGCCCGAATAGCAGCCATCGTCTCGTCGAGGTAATCGCTCATTTCGGCGTGCTGTTCGAGTACATGCCTCTAGGCTCCCTCGTCCAGCTGGATCAGATGACCCTCCGGGTTGCGAGCCTCGGCGATGACATTGCGCTGCACCGCCCACAAGATTAGGCTCGCGCCCGGCCAGACCGCTGGTGGGGGACCAGTACACGCGCGACACCCACAGAACCGGCTCTCAGATAGGCTCTCTCAATGGAGCCCCCGGCCAATGGCGAGCTGGTCCGGGTCACGGGCAGCGGCCCCGCGCTCGACGGGATCGTGTTCGAGTCCCCCAGCCGCACCAAGGTCATCGTCGCCGTCGTCGATCCCAGCCGCGGCCCGGTGTTCCGGACCGTCCATCCCGAGGCGCTGAGCGCGCGCACCGAGGAGGGGCCCGCCGATCGCGCCCTGCGGCTTCTGATTCGCCGCACACCCCCGACCACGCGCGGCACCGCCGGCGGCAGTGCCACCGCACGACACGCAAGCCCCGGGCATGCGCGCGGAACGATGCACCGCACCACCGGCAAGTAGCGCAGCCGCGCTCACACGCTGCTCGCTAACGAGTGTCCCCACGAGTTGCGTGCTGTGGCCGCTGGCAGTAGCACCGCGGCGCCACGCCCGTGCACGACTCGCCGCGCGCGCCCCCGCACGACTCGCCGCGCACGCGCCTGCACGCCTCCGCGTCACACCTGCCGAGTAGGCTCCCGCGCGATGGACGTCCCGATCCTCCGCCTCCACGACGCCGCGCACGAGCCCGCCTACGCGACCCCCGGCTCCGTCGGCTTCGACCTCTGCACCGCCGAGCCCGCCGACATCGAGCCCGGCGCGATCGCGCTCGTCGGCACCGGCCTCGTCATCGCCACGCCGCCCGGGTGGTGCCTGCTGGTCTGCCTGCGCTCCTCCACGCCGCGCAAGTTCGGCGTGCTCCAGCCGCACGCCGTCGGCGTCATCGACGAGGACTACCGCGGACCCGAGGACGAGCTGCGCCTGCAACTCCTGAACTTCACCTCCGCGTCGACCCACATCCCCACCGGCAGCCGCATCGCCCAAGGCGTCTTCGTGCGCACCGCGCGCGGCGAGTGGAGCAGCCACGAGCCCGAGCGGCACAGTCGCGGCGGGTTCGGCAGCACCGGCCACTAGAGCGCCGTACCCCACCCGCCGGAGCGCGTTCGCGAGCCACGGACGCGAAGCCGGCAGGAATCTATCGGTAACGAACGAACGGCCAAACGTGATCTATCGGGGTCATTCAACTGCTCCGGAAAGACGACGCATCTCCACGGCACGGCCGTTTCTCCCGAAATACACACGTCAGCGGTCCTTTGGAATAATCTTCGCCGCCATGAATGATGACTACAGGGTGCAGCCCGAAAACCTGCCCGCGCCGGTCGACGACGGCGCCGCCGACCACCTCCCCGGCCACGAGGTACCGCGCGAGTCCCTCACCTCCACCCAGGGTGGACAGCTCGACCTCGGCGAGACCACGCACAAGCTCACCGTCGTCTACGTCTACCCCCGCACCGGCGTGCCCGGCGAGCCGCTGCCCGCAGGCTGGGACGACATCCCCGGCGCCCGCGGCTGCACCCCGCAGAGCTGTGCCTTTCGCGATCACGTCCTCGATCTCGCCGCGCACGGCGCCTCGGTGATCGGGCTCAGCGCCCAGCACCCCGATGAGCAACGCGAGTTCGCCCAGCGCGAGCACATCCCCTACCCCCTGCTCAGCGACCCCGAGCTGCGGCTCGCAAAGACCCTGCGACTACCCACCTTCGAGGCCGCCGGACAGCGCTTCTATCGCCGCCTCACCTTCATCGCGCACGAGCGGCGCATCGCGAAGGTCTTCTATCCCATCTTCCCCGCGCACCGCAACGCCGCCCAGGTCCTCGACTGGCTCGCCGCGCAGCCCGCGGTGGGCATCGGCGGCGCGAGCCGACCGTAGATCCTTCAGCGAGATCATCCGCGCCGCGAGCGGCGCGGCGAGCGCGACCACGACCGCCATCGCGAGGAACGCCGCGCTGGGGTGGTGCACGAGCGCCTGCACCAACAGCGCCACGACGAGACCGCCGAGATTGCCCGCCATCCACACGATCGCCCCCGCGGTTCCCGCCGCGGCGCCCGCGAGCTCCTCCGCGACCGTCAGGATCACCGGCAGTGCCGGCAGCAGCAGCACGCCCATCACGAGCATCACCACCGCCTTGCCCGCGACGCCCGGCACGAACGCGAGCGCGACACACCCTAGCCCCCCCACGAGCACGACCGCCCACATGAAGCTCCGCTCCGCGCCCCGCCGCGCGATCGGCGCCGGCAGCAGCGCGCAGCCCACCACGCCCGTCACGACCATTCCCACGAGCAACGCTCCCGCTTCCGTTTCCGAGACGCCGGATGGCTGCAGCAACGTCTGCAGCCACGTCGAGAGCGCCACGAACACCCCGAACCCCAGGAACGCGAGCCCCGAGAGGATGCGGATCTCGCGCCGGCCCCACAGCGCCCGCGCGATCCCGCGCTCGATCGCCACGCTTTCCCCCGAGCCGCTGCCGGGTTGGCGCAGCGCAAACAGCATCGCGACCCCCGCGAGCGCGCCCACCGCTGCCTGCAGCGCGAGTAGCAGCTCGAGGTGCGCGCTGCCGATCAGCGGTCCCAGCAGCAGCGCCACCAGCATCCCCAGGAAGCCGCCCGCCGAGGCCACCGCGATCCCTGCCGCGCGCGAGCGCACCGGCAGGTATTCGCCCGCGAGCTTGCCGATCGCGCTCATCACCACCGGCTGCGCGAGCGCGATCAGCAGCTGCCCCGCGAGCGCCCACGCGAACGTCAACCCGCCGAGGCGCACCAAGCCGCCCGCCGCGACCAGCAGGCCCCCGAGCGCCAGCGACGGCCGAAACCAGCGGTCCAGCAGCGCCCCCGCCGGGATCGCGAGCACCACGTAGAGCAGCGGGAAGATCTCCGCGAGCCAGCCGATCGCGCCGACGGATACCCCGTAGCGCTTGGCCGCGCCCGTCGTGATCGCCGCGTACGTCAACCACAACATCTGCGTCGCCGCCGCCAGCAGCGCATACACCGCCACCACGCCCCAGCTCGCGGCCTCCGCGCGCCCCTTCGCCCCCGCCGCCACCCGCTCCGTCTGCATCGCCCAATTTTTGCAGCCGCCGCCGCGCGACGCTTGCGACATTCAGGTTCCCCCGCCGCCCGCCGATACGTGAGCGTGACTCCGGGCGCAGGACAGGGGACCGCGGCGACGCGCGCTGCTCGCCGCTCGCCGCTGGGCGCGCTCGTGCGCTCGCTGCCGGCGACAGTCACCTGCGGCGTCGCCGCACTCACCCTCGCGGGCGTCGTCGCGACCGGCATCGATGCGCGCGAGGACGCCACCGCGCGCCGCGCGAGCCTCGCCGCGGACATCCACGCGCAGACCGTCGACGCCGTCGACGCCACGATCAGGCGCACCGACGACCTCGCCGCCGGACTCGGCGCGAGCTGGCCCTCCCATCTCGCAGTCTTCGGCGCGGTCGCGCGCGGACTCCTGCAGAGCCCCGCGATCAACGGCGTCGGCCTGATCGAGCGCCTCACCTCCGCGCAGCGCACCAGCTACGAACGACGCTATGGGGCGATCACCACGCAAGCCGCTGCGAGCGCCATGCACGGAGGTCCCCTGCCCGCAGCCGCCCTGCGCCGCGCGCCGACAAGCCACGAATACCTCGTCGTCGTCGCGAGCGCGCAGAGCAAGCGCGGACCCAGCAGCATCGGGCTCGACATCGGCGATGAGTCGAGCCGCCGCGCGACCCTGCTCGCCGCCGCCGCCTCCGGGCAGCCCCGCGCGACCCCGCCGGTGCGCCTGATGAGCGCCGCGCAGCCCGGGACCGTCCTCTACACGCCGATCTACGCCCCCGCCACGCCGCGCACACGCACCTCCTTCGCGACCTCCGCACCCCGCGCGGGCACCCCCGCGACCTCCGCCCCGCGCGCGCGACTGCTGCTCGGATTCGTCTCGACGAGCTACCGCTACGACCTCCTGCTCAAGGCCCTGCGCAAAACGATCCCCGCGGGCGCCGCGTTCTCCCTCAGCGACGACGGCACGCAACTGCTCGCGCAGGGCACCCCGCATCGCGCGAGTCGTACGCGCATCGCGATCGCGGGGCGCTCCTGGACGCTCGCCGTCGGCGCCCCCTCCGCCGACCTGTCGCTGCCGATCATGATCCTGCTCGGGGGCGGGCTGCTGACGCTCCTGATTGGCTCGCTCGGCGTGCAAGCCAAACGCCGCGAGCGCTACGCCCAGGAGCTCGTCGCGCGGCGCCTCGCCGAGCGCGAGATCGCCGAGCGCGCGCTCGCGCAGGCCGAGGAGCGCTTCCGCACCGCGTTCGCCGAGGCCCCGATCGGGATGGCGCTGACCTCACTGGAGGGCCGCTTCCTCCAGGTCAACCGCGCGCTCGTCCAGATCAGCGGCTACGACGAGGAGCAGTTGCTCGCGCTCGCGTTCGCGAGCGAGCTCACGCACCCCGACGACCGCCGCGCCGATCGTCGCGCAACCCTCAGCATGCGGGGCGGGGAGACCCGCATCTACGACACCGAGAAGCGCTATCTGCATGCCGCCGGCCACACGGTCTGGGTCGCAGTCCATACGACCCTCATCCATGACGAGCACGACGAGCCCGCCTACTTCCTCTCCCAAATCGAGGACATCACCGCGCGCCGGCGCTACGAGCGCCAGCTCCAGCACATGGCCGATCACGACTCCCTCACCGGCCTACTCAACCGCCGCGCCTACGAGCGGCGTCTGGAGGAGCACCTGCTGCGCGGCGAGCGCTACGGTCACGAGGGCGCCGTGCTCGTGATCGACCTCGACGACTTCAAGGAGGTCAACGACACGCTCGGGCATAGCGCCGGCGACGAGCTGATCGTGCGCGTCGCCGGCGCCCTCGCCACGCGCCTGCGCGAGAGCGACACGCTCGCGCGTCTCGGCGGCGACGAGTTCGCGATCCTCACGCCCACCGGCGGGCGCCTCGAAGCCGAGCGCCTCGCGGACTCGCTGCTGGCGACCGTCCGCGGCGAGCGCGCCGCGCGCGGGCCCGGCGGACGCGCGCGGCCGATCACCGCGAGCATCGGCGTCGCGCCGCTCGCCAGCGCCGTCGGCCTCAGCGCCGAGGAGGCGCTGATCAACGCCGACCTCGCGATGTACGACGCCAAGGAGGCCGGGCGCGACCGCAGCGAGACCTACGGCGGGCCCAACCGCGGGCGCGCCCGCATCGAGGCGCGCCTGGAGTGGGTCGAGCGCATCCGCGCCGCGCTCGACGAGAACCGCCTCGTGCTGCACGCGCAGCCCGTCGTCGAGACCGCCACCGGGCGCACCACCCAGCACGAGCTGCTCGTGCGCATGCTCGACTCCCACGGCGACCTGATCCAGCCCGCGAGCTTCCTGCCGATCGCCGAGCGCTTCGGGCTGATCCGCGAGATCGACCGCTGGGTGATGACGCGCGCGATCCGCACCCTCGGTGAACACCGCGCCGCCGGGCGCCGCCCGATCGTGGAGATCAACATCTCCGGGCACTCCCTCGGCGACCCCGAGCTGGCCGAGCACATCGGCCGCGAGCTGCGCCTCGCCGGCGTCGACGCGACACAGCTGATCTTCGAGGTCACCGAGACCACCGCGATCGACAACATCGCCGCCGCGCGCAGCTTCGCCGAGCAGCTCGGCGAGCTCGGCTGCCGCTTCGCGCTCGACGACTTCGGCGCCGGCTTCGGCTCCTTCTACTACCTCAAGCACCTCCCCTTCGACTTCATCAAGATCGACGGCGAGTTCGTGCGCAACTGCACCGCCGACGCCACCGACCGCCTCGTCATCGGCGCCGTCGTCGAGCTCGCCCGCGGCATGGGCAAGCGCACGATCGCCGAGTTCGTCGGCGATCAGGAGACTCTCGCGACGCTCAGCGCGCTCGGCGTCGACTACGCCCAGGGCTTCTACCTTGGGCGCCCCGCGCCGCTGGAGAGCTGGTTCGGCGCGCCCCACCCCGCATAAAGATCGGCCCGCCGGAGCACCCCGGCGCCCCCGTGCCCCCACATAAGATCGGCCCGCCGGGGGCGACGGGCCGATCAGGGAGGGAATGAGGGAGGGATGCTCCTCACTTCCAGTGTGCCCACAACGCGAAAAACCAAACATCGATCGACGGAAGTCGGAGACGAATGGCGAAATCGCGCGATCCCGAGCCCAGACGATGCGCGCAAACCGAGCCCACGCGATCCGCGCAAACGCGGTGCTACATCGAGGGCAGCAGCGAGCGCGTGCGGTACGCGGTGGCCTCGCCGGTGCGGCCGCGCAGCGACTGCTTGACGCGGTAGAGATCGCTGTCGGCGCGCGCGAGCGCCGCCTCCAGGCGCTCCCCGGAAAGCCATTCGCTGCGCCCGATCGACCAGCCCACGGGCACGTCCTCGCCGTGCAGGCGCTCGAGCACGTCGCCGGCCTCGGCTGGCGAGGTCGCGGGTAGCAGCAGCACGAACTCGTCGCCGCCGTGGCGCGCGAGGATGTCGCCGGCGCGCAGCCGCGCGCGCCACGCGCTCGCGGTTTCGGCGAGCAGCTGGTCGCCCGCGGCGTGCCCGAGCTGGTCGTTGACTTGCTTGAAGCCGTCGAGGTCGAGCACGGCGAGCGTCAGACGCGTGCGCGTGCGGTCCGCGATCGCACGCTCGCGGACCGCGGCGGTGAGAAAGCCGTTGCGGTTGAGCAGGCCCGTCAGCGGGTCCGTGTCCGCGCGCTGGCGCAGGCTCTCGCTGAGCCGCCCCAGGACGAGCGCCGTCGACCACACCGTGCCGGTGACGATGATCCAGTCGATGCCCATGTTCGGTAGGCCCCCCGCGATCAGGCCGACGCCGAAGCCGACCGAGATCAAGAGCGCCTGCGCGACGATCGCGCGGCGCGAGCAGAAGTGCGCGGTGTACACCGCGATCCACGGGTACGCGTACGCGGCCAGCATCGCGCCGCCGCTCGTGCGCGCGTTGGCGACGATCGCGCTCACCGCGAGCGAGCCGCACGCCATCGCGATCGGCAGCGCCGCGGTGGGCAGGTATCGCCCGAACGTCCACAGTCCCACACCCATCGCGCACGCCGCGACGCCGATCGCGAGATCGAGGTGGACAGGCTCCTGGGGGCTGATCGGGAACGCCACCGATGCGAGGCACGCGAGCCCACCGCACAGAAAGAGCAGCGCCGCGGTCCATACGATCGGCGGGCGCGCCCGCAGCAGCCGCGGCAGCCGACGGTTGGAGATACGCGCGCGGGAGTGCTCTGGCATCTATCTCTCTTGTCGGATCGCCCCGCGGCGGCCTTGAGCGAGGTGGGCCGAAAAACCCACAGCTGAAAGCGCTCGCGCGACATCGGCTAGCCTTGCAGGCATGCCACTATTCGGCCAGCGCAAGACGCAGATCGTGGACGCCGCCACGGCGCTCCCGGGGCGCGCGCAGGAGCTCGCGCTGCCCGCGCGCCACGAGGTCCTCGGCACACCGCTGCGTCTCGATGCCGACACGCTGCCCGCGGGGGTCGAGCTGGCGACGTTCGGGATGGGCTGCTTCTGGGGCGCCGAGCGTCTCTTCTGGGAGGCCTCCGGGGTGCACGGCACCGCGGTCGGCTACGCCGGCGGCTACACGCCGAACCCGACTTACGAGGAGGTCTGCTCCGGGCGCACCGGCCACACCGAGGCCGTGCTCGTCGCGTTCGACACCGCCGCGGCGAGCTACGCGGAGATGCTGAAGCTCTTCTGGGAGGGCCACGATCCGACGCAGGGCATGCGCCAGGGCAACGACGCCGGCACGCAGTACCGCTCCGCGATCTACTGGCACGGGGACGCGCAGCGCGAGCAGGCCGAGCGCTCGCGCGACGCCTACCAGCGGGTGCTCTCAGCCGCCGGTCACGGGCAGATCACGACCGAGCTCGCGCCAGCGGGCCCGTTCTACTACGCCGAGGACTACCACCAGCAGTATCTCGCGAAGAACCCCGGCGGCTACTGCGGGCTCGGCGGCACCGGCGTGAGCTGTCCTGTCGGGCTCGCAGCGACCGGCTGACCGCCGGCAAGCTGGCCTCGCATCGGGTGACGCTGTCGCGTCAGCAGCCGCGAACGGCAGCCGCGAACGACTGCGACCCCGCCGAAGCGGGGTCGCAGGTCCATCGCATCGGGCGAGCGCGCCCTGAGGAACGACGCGCTCGCCGGTCGTGGCGTCCTTGCCTACGTCGCGCTGCCCACCGCCGGCTCGGTCGAGACCGGTGTGCTCGACCACCCAGGGGCGTGCGGCCCCCCGAGCGTCGGCACGTCCGACGGGTAGACCTCGTTGCCGTGGATCGCGTGATCGCCGATCTCGAGCTCCTCGTCGGAGAGCCGCAGCGGGACGAAGATCCCGACCAGCTTGAGGATCACGAACGTCGCGATCGCCGTGTATACGATCACCCAGAGACCAGCCAGGGCCTGCCACTTCAGCAGCGTCAGGCCGCCGCCGTAGAACAACCCGGCTTTGCCGGGTAGGTTCGACGCACCGCCGACTCCGAAGTACTCGATGATCCCGGGGTTCGCGAGCAACCCCACCATCAAGCCGCCGCAGAGCCCCGCGATGCCGTGCGTATAGATCACGCCGAGCGTGTCGTCGACCACCCGGAAGGGCCGCACGCGGCTGAGGTAGCGAATCGCCATCCACACGATCGTCGAGCCGATTACCCCGACCGCCATTGCACCCCAACCGTTGACGAACCCGGCCGACGGGGTGATCGCGACGAGTCCGGTGATCATGCCGTTGACTGCGCCGATCATCGAGGGCTTGTCGCGATAGATGTAGTCCCACGCGATCCACACCATCATCGCCACCGCTGTCGCGAGGTTGGTGTTGAGCACCGCAGCCGAGGCGTCGGGGCCCGCGTAGTAGGAGTCGCCACCGTTGAAGCCGTTCCAGCCGAGCCACAGCAGACCGGCCCCGCAGGCGAGCATCAACAGGTTGTTCGGGGCGTCGATCTCGCGGTCTCGTTGCAATCGCGGTCCGATGACTTTGGCGAACACGAACCCGGAGACGCCGGCGGAGAGGTGGATGACGTAGCCGCCGGAGTAGTCCAACGCGCCGTGGGCCGCGAAATAGCCGCCGCCCCAGATCAGGAACGCGTTGACCGCGTAGACCACCGTGATCCAGATCGCGACGTAGGGGATCCACGCCTTGAAGTTGACGCGCCCGAGCACCGATCCGAGCGCCAGGATCGGGGTGATCGCGGCGAACACGAACTGGAAGTAGACGAGCGAGGACTCGGGGAAGTGGAACAGCGGGCCTTCGGTGACCGACTGGATTTCGGCCTGGTTCTCCTCGGCGGCGCGGCTGAGCACGCTGCCGGGTTCGCCGAGAGCCGTGCCGAGGAAGCTGTGCTTCCCAAATAGGCCGCCCGCGTCAGTGGCGATCGGATGACCGAAGCCCATCTTGAAGGCCCACAGCACCCAGACGATCAGCGTGATGCAGAACGCGACGAACGTCAGCATCATGCTGTTCACCGACCAGCGCTTCTGCATCACGCCGCCGTACAGGACCGCCAGTCCGGGCAGGCTCATCAGCCCGACGAACGTCGCGGCAGTCATCTGCCACGCGTTATCGCCCGAGTTGAACTGCCCGTGCCAGGATAGGTATGGGAGCCAGGTCATACGCCTCCGTTTCGCCGCAAGTTGGATGGCAAGACCTCGGCCCGGCGGATGACGGGTCGAGGGGCCACTTATCTGCGGACATGAAACCCGGCGCGCGGGCTGCTCGGTAGGGCCACCGTGGCCAACACTTGCGCCGCGGCTTTCGACATTTGGCTAGACGCCGACCGAGCGCCTGCGTGATACGAGGCGCAGCCGCTCCGATCGGTCCTTGCGGGGGCCGGAGCCCGACCTGGTCAGTCCTTGCCGGCGAGCGGATAGCCCGCCTTGCGACAGGCTTCGCGGAGCTCTTCGGTGTTGTGCGGGTAAGCGCCCGGGGTGGCGCACGTCGCCCGCGCGCGCGCCCCGCACTGGTTGACTTCGGCCCCGCCGAGTGTGCTCGCGAACGTGAACTGGATGCAGCCCGCGCGGCTCGGCGCGCCGCGGCTCAGCGCGTAGGCGCCGACCCCGGCCAGCGCCAGTAGGACGATGCTGAGGACGACGGCGACGATGGTCTTTTCCCGCCGCCCCCACGGCAACGGCTCGCGCAGCCGCTTGGACTGGTCCATCATGATCATCGCCCATTGAGTCTAGGCGCCGCGGGCATGGGCGGCTCTTGCCCAACTTGCAGACAGACCCGCGAGGGCTATATCAAGATGCGTATAATCATCTCATGGAGGTAGCTGAGCTAATCCGCGACGCTCGCCAAGCGGCGGGACTCACCCAGCTCGAGGTGGCGCTGAAGGCTCGCACCGCCCAGCCGGCCGTCGCCGCCTACGAGTCCGGCGCACGGACCCCCACGATCGCGACCCTCGAGCGACTGCTGCGCGCTTGCGAACACGACATGCAGGTGCTCGCGAGACCGCGCCTCAGGCGCGGCGCGAGCAGTCTTGCCGAGCTGGCCCCCCAGGTCGCCGAGGACCTGCGCGACGGCCGTGAGCGCGACGCGGTACGAGTGCTGTTCGGATTTGCCGACGACTTCAGGGGCTCGTCGCGCGCAGGCAAGATCGCGCTCATTCGGGAGGAGCCCCCATCCACCGGCGATGGGCGGTTCGATGCCGCGCTCGCAGGCATTGCGGAGCTGTTCGCCGCCCGGGGTGCGAATCAGGTCGACGGCAGGACGAGCGTCACCGCCGCGAATCGGTCGAGCCCTGCGGGCGAGGAGGACGGGGCGAGTGTCATCCCCGGGGAAGCAATGTCGAGCGTCGCGGACGCAATCGCGGCGCCATCATGGGTCAACGGCCCGACGCGCTTCGTCGAGCCGTGGTGGTTCCTCGCAAGCCGACCCGCGTTCCACGCGTACACGCTCGCGCACACGCCGGCCGCGCTGGCACGGCACGGGGTGTTCATGGCGCGCGAGGTCTTCGACCGTGTCTGAGAAGCACTTCACGCGCGCCGCGATCCTGGCGGCGCTGCAAGCGCTTGGCGACGAGCTCACGCAGGAGGGTGTGCGCGGGCAGTTGTTCATCGTCGGCGGCGCCGCGATCGCGCTGGCGTACTCCACGCGACGAGTCACGAAGGACATCGACGCCGTGTTCGAGCCCAAGAGCGCGATCTATCGGGCGGCCGCGAAGGTCGCCGAGGATCGCGGACTTCCGGAGGACTGGCTCAACTACGCCGTCAAGGGCTACATGCCGGGCGAGGACTCGCACGCGCGCCCGCTCCCCGAGATCCGCGGCATCGAGATCACGACCGCCTCGCCGCGCTACCTGCTCGCGATGAAGCTGCTCGCGATGCGCTTCGGCGAGGATGACGAGGACATCGAGCTCCTGCTGCGCGAGTGCGATCTGCACACGCCCGAGGAGGCGCTCGAGCTACTCGCGCACATGTACCCCTCGCGTGAGCCGCCGCTGAAGACGCGGCTCTTCCTGGAAGAGGTCCTCGGCCCGGCACAGCTCCGGTAGCGGTTCGCGGGCCCGCGAAGCGGCGGTAGCAATCTGGCGCCGTCTTCCGTCCAACACCTACCCAGGCAACACAACGCTTTTAGACGTTTAAACGCTTATTCGCCTAAACGACTAGAATGGACCTATGCTTTTCCAAACCCCGCGACCAGACGCGACGCTCGCAGCCGAGCTCGCTCAACTCGACGAGCTGCGCAAGCGACTCGGAGACACCACGGGCCTCGCCGGACGCTGGCTTGGCGCGCTGCGCCGGCAGTGGCGCGCGTCCTCAGCGGAGAGCTCGATTGAGATCGAGGGCTACCGCGTACCGGCGGAGGAGACGGTTGCGCTGACGAGCGGCGCCGAGCCGGCGGACCCGAGCGACGCCGATCGGATGGCGCTCTCCTGCTACGCGCGGGCAATGGACCACGTCGGCGTCATGGCCAACGATCCGTCGTTCCGCTGGGTCGAGCGGGTGATGCTCGATTTGCACTTCGACGCGTGCTACTTCCAGAGAGACAAGGAACCGGGCCGCTACCGTCACGCCGGGATTGAGGTGACGGGCCCCTCGGGTGGTAGCCACCCCGCCTACGTCGGTCCTCCCGCGGAGGAGGTGCCGGCATTGATGGGAGAGATTTGTGACTGGCTCGAACACGGCGATCCCGGCGCCCACGTCGCGGTGCGCGCGGCGATGGCGCATTTGCATCTCGTCAGCGTGCATCCGTTCCGGGACGGGAACGGGCGAATCGCGCGCGTTCTGCAGTCACTCGTGCTGGCTCGCGGCGGTGCGCTGGCGCCGGAGCTGGTGTCGATCGAGGAGTACCTGGGCCGCAACACGACTGCGTATTACGCGACCCTGGAAACGGTGCAGGGCGGCAGCTACCGTCCCGATCGCGACGCCACTCCCTGGATCCGGTTCTGCGTGGGGGCCCATCTCGAGCAGGCTCACGGCCGACTCGCTCAGATCGCCGAGGCCGGCCGTCGCTGGGCGGCACTCGAGCGACTGGTAGAGCAGCGGAGCTGGCCCGAGAGGCTCGCGATCGCGCTCGAGCAGAGCCTCTTCGTGGGAGCCGATCGAGCGTCTTACGCCGCGGAGGCGGACGTGTCGGTGGCGACGGCGAGCAACGATCTCAGACGCCTCGCCGACGCGGGTCTCCTCGTCCGGCGGGGCAGGAGCCGCACGACGCGATACGTGGCAAGCGATGGCCTGAATCATCGGCTCAAGACCGACCTTGGCGCTAGCTGAGCGCGCCGGGCGTCTGTGAGTCAGACCTCTCCCCCGTCCTCCTCGCGCGCCTGGAAGTCGAGCGCCCCGGAGTTGATGCAGTAGCGCTGCCCCCCGGGCCCCGGCCCGTCGTCGAAGACGTGCCCGAGGTGCCCGCCGCAGCGCCGGCAGACGACCTCGGTGCGGCGCATGAAGAGACTGTTGTCGGGGCGCAGCTCGACGGCCTCGGCGACCGCGGGCTCGGTGAAGCTCGGCCAGCCGGTGCCCGACTCGAACTTCGTCTCCGACCCGAACAGCTCCGCGCCGCACGCCGCGCAGCGGTAGCTGCCGCTGTCCTTGTTGTAGACGTACTCGCCGCTGAACGGCGGCTCGGTGCCCTTGCGGCGCAGGATCTCGTACTGCTCCGGTGTGAGCTGCTCGCGCCACTCCTGCTCGGACTTGACGACCTCGCTGTCGCTCATGCTCATCTGTTCTAGCAGCGCACGTGCGGCGCGCTGCGATCGTGCGCATTCGCCGAGCGACATCCGGGTAGCAGCCCACTGGACGAGCACCGATCGACAGGAGGACCCCATGCAGAAGATCAAACTCGGCGCGACCGACCTGAAGGTCTCGCGCGTCTGCCTCGGCACGTGGCAGTTCGGCGGTGAGTGGGGCGCGATCGACGAGGACGACGCGATCGCGACCGTCGCGCGGGCGCGCGAGCTGGGCATCGACTTCTTCGACACCGCGCAGGCGTACGGCTTCGGCGCCTCCGAGGACCTGCTGGCGCGGGCGCTTACGGGCGTCCCGCGCGAGGAGGTCGCGATCGCGACGAAGGGCGGCCTGCGCAAGGAAGGCGATGAGCTACTGCGGGACTCGAGCCCGCAGTGGTTGCGCGCGGGCCTCGAAGCGAGCCTACGCTACCTGCGCACCGACTACGTCGACCTCTACCAGGTCCACTGGCCCGACCCACAGACGCCCTTCGCGGAGACCGCCGCGGCGCTCGAGCAGTTCGTGCAGGAGGGCAAGGTGCGCTATGTCGGCGCCTCCAACTACGCCGCGCTGCAGATCGCGGAGTTCGCGATGACGCGCCGCCTCGACACACTGCAGCCGCCCTACCACATGCTGCGCCGCGAGATCGAGGACACCGTGCTGCCGTACTGCCGCGAGCACGATATCGGCGTGCTCGCGTACGGCCCGCTCGCTCACGGCCTGCTGAGCGGCAGCTTCACGCGCGACTCGCAGCTCGCCGACGACGACTGGCGCGCGGGCAGCGATCTCTTCAGCGGCGCGAGCTTCGAGCGCAACCTCGAGATAGTGGAGCGCCTCTCGGCACTCGCAAAGGAGCTCGACATCACGGTCGCGCAGCTCGCGATCGCGTGGACGCTCGCACACCCCGCGGTGCATGTCGCGATCGTCGGCGCGCGCCGCCCCGCGCACATCGAGGGCGCCGCGCCCGCCGCGGGAGTGCATCTCGACAGCGACACGATGGCGCGCATCGAGGAGATCCTGGGGCAGGCCGCGATGGTCGGCGGGCCGACGCCCGAGGGTTGAGGCGAGCCTTCCCCGATCGACCCCGCGAGTAGAGATCGAGGGAGATCGTCCGCGCGGCGCCGCGCGTAAGCGACGGCTGTGGGCGCCGGGCCTCCCTGCCCGGCGACGGCGGCCCGCTGCTATCCTCCTTCTTACGTTCACGTAAAGTTTGCAGGGCGCCGGGCGCGAGCAGCGGCGCCATGGAAGGGACCAGCATGACCCAATCCCCAGCACTACCGCGCCCGCGCCGCTTCGGCGTCGCGGCGGGCCACGAGCACTACAAGTGGTGGGCGCTCTCCTGCACGAGCCTCGGGATGCTGCTCGCGGCGACGAACTCCGGCACGCTGATCATCGCGCTGCCCGATCTCGAGCGCTCATTGCACGCGAGCCTACTTGCACTCGTGTGGGTGATCCTCGCGTACCTGATCGCCGCGACGGTGCTGGTGCTGATGGCGGGGCGCCTCTCGGACCTGTTCGGGCGCAAGAAGGCCTACATCGGCGGCTTCCTGATGTTCGCGCTGGCCTCGCTCGGCGCGGGCTTCTCCTCGGACGCGACCGTGCTGATCGTCTGGCGCGTGCTGCAGGGCATCGGCTCGGCGTTCCTGTTCGCGAACGCCGCGGCGCTCGTCACCGACGCCTTCCCGCGCGAGGAACTGGGCCTGGCGATGGGCACGAACACGATGGTCGCCGCGATCGGCCTCGCGATCGGCCCGGTGCTCGGCGGGGCGCTGGTCGCGATCTCCTGGCACTGGGTCTTCTGGTTCAACGTCCCGCTCGGGCTCGCGGGCGCCGCGTGGGGCGCGCTGATCCTGCGTGAGCTATCCAAACCCGACGAGATCCGTGGCTACGACGTGCTCGGCAATGTGACCTTCATCCTCGGCCTCACGGGCCTCGTGCTCGGCGTCTCGCGTGGAGGGATCAGCGGTTGGGACGACACGATCGTGATCGTCGGTCTCGCCGCCGCGGCGGTGCTGCTGCCGCTGTGGGTGTTGATCGAGAACCGCTCGCGCGCACCGATGCTCGACCTCTCACTGTTCAAAAACCGGCTGTTCGCGGCCGCGACCGCCGCCGCGTTCATCAACGGCCTCGCGCGCTTCGCGCTGATGTTCCTGTTCGTCTTCTACTTCCAGGGCGCGCAGGGCAACACGCCGATCACCGCCGGCATCAAGCTGATTCCGCTCGCGGTCGGCATGCTCATCTCCTCGCCCCTCGCCGGAATCTACGCCGACCGCCACGGCTCGCGCGGCCTCGCCGCGCTCGGGATGCTCGTCAGCGCCGCCGGCCTCGCCGCGATGACGACGCTGCAGGTCGATACGCCCTACTGGCAGAGCACGCTGTGGCTGGCGATCGTCGGGCTCGGCTCGGGCATGTTCAACAGCCCGAACACCGCCGCGATGATGGGCGCTGTCCCGGCCAAGCGCCGCGGCGTCGCCGCGGGCGCGCGCACGCTGTTGCAGAACACCGGCGCGGTGCTCTCGATCGCGTTCGTGCTCGCGATCGTCACCGCCGCGGTGCCCAAGCCGACGCTGTTCAAGGTCTTCTCGGGCCTCGCCAAGGGCCTCTCCGCGCAGAAGCTCGCGCCGTTCATCGACAACATGCACACCGCGCTGTGGGTGCTCGCCGCGACCTCGCTGCTCGGCGCGGTGGTCTGCCTCATGCGACCCCGTCACGTGAGCGCGGTCGAAGCGGCGTTCGGCGCCGAGCCCGCCGCCGACGCCGCGCCGCAGTCGTCCGAGACACAGCGCGAGCTCGTCAGGGCGGGAGTCGGCGGATGAGCGCGTCTGCACCGCCGCTGCGCATCGGCGACGTCGCGCGCCTCGTCGGCACGACGCCGCGCACGATCCGCTACTACGAGGAGATCGGGCTGCTGCCCGAGGCGCCCGCGCGCCCCTCCGGCCAGCACCGCACCTACACCGAGGCCGAGGTCGAGCGCCTGCGCGAGGTGATGCGCCTCAAGCACCTCCTCGGCGTGACGCTCGAGGAGCTCAAGACGCTGCTCTCCGCCGAGGAGGCCCGCGCGGCGGTGCGCGCGCAACTGCGCCGCGATGACGTCCACCCCGAGCGCCGTCGCGCGCTGCTGCAGGAGGCGCTCGGCCACATCGACCGCCAGCTCGAGCTCGTCGAGCACCGCGCCGGCGAACTCGCGAAGCTGAAGCTGGAGCTGGGCGAGAGCCGCAAGCGCGTGCGCCGCAGGCTGCGCGAGCTCGACGACGCCCCGCACGCCGCGCTGCCGGCCTGACGCGCTCTACGCCGTCTCCAGCGCCGAAACCGCTTCGCTCTGAGCCCCCTCGGCGAGCGCCTGTACCGCGGGGCGCGGCTTCGGTACGAGCAGCCCGGCAAGAAACGCCACGACCAGGAAGCCCGTCGCCATCGCGAAGGTCTCCGTGAAGCCCGTCACCGTCGGCTGCCCATGCGCGACGTTCGCCGCGATGAACGTCGCCGAGAGCTGGCCGCCGAGCGCGCCGCCGAGGGTGCGCATCACCGTGTTCATCCCACTCGCCACGCCCGTCTGGTGGTTGGAGACCGACTGTACGATCAGGTTCCCCAGCGCCGCGAACGCGAGGCCGATCCCCACGCCGAGCAGTCCCGCCGCGATCAGCAGGTCATAGGGATGCGCGTGCGCGACCGTCAGCAGCGCGAACGACGCCGTCGTGAACGCCGTCCCCGCGAGCAGCGCCGCGCGCGAGCCAAAGCGCGCCGAGATCCGTCCCGCGTAGATCCCGAGGATCGTCATCCCGATCGTCGAGGGCAACAGGTAGAGCCCGGACACCACCACCGAGACCCCGAAGCCGAAGCCCGTGCTCAGCGGCAGCTGCGCGAACTGCGGGAAGACGATGAACGACGCGTACATCCCCGCGCCCAGCAGGAACGCCGCGAGGTTCGTCGTCCACACCCCACGAATGCGCATCATCGTCATGTCGATCAGCGGGATCTCGCTGCGCACCTCCACCGCGATCCACGCCGCCGTAAAGGCGAGCCCGACCGCGATCAGGCCGAGCGTCTTGCTCGAGCCCCACCCCCACGTCGTCGTCTCGCTGATCGCGAGCAGCACCGTCGACATGCCGATCGTCATCAGCGCCGCCGCCGGCCAATTGATGTGCCCCGGCGTGCGAATCGGTGACTCCGGGATGAAGCGCCACGTCGCCACCGCCGCAAGCACGACCGCGATCAGGGGGATCCAGAACAGCCAGTGGTAGTTCAGGTGCTCGACGATCACGCCCGAGAGCACGATCCCGATGCCCGCGCCGACGCCCAGGATCGCCGAGAGCAGCCCGATCGAGCCCGCGACCTTCTCGTGCGGGAACTCGTCGCGCACGATCCCGAACGCCAACGGGAAGATCCCGCCGCTCGCGCCCTGGATGAAGCGCGCCACGATCAGCACGACCAGCGAAGTCGAGACCGCCGCCAGCAGCGTCCCCGCGGCGAGGATCACGAGCGTCACCAGCAGCAGGCGCTCCTTGCCGTGCATGTCGCCGAGGCGACCCAGAATCGCCGTGCCGACCGACGCCGAGAGCAGATACGCGGTCAACAGCCACGCGATCCCCGTCTCGCTCGTGTGCAGCGCGTGCTGCATCGTCGGCAGCGCCGGGATCACCGCCGAGCTCAACATCGCGTACGCGAGCCCCGCGAGCGAGAGCACCGCGAGGATCAGCGTCGGGTGCGTGCGGTCGGTGTCGGTCGAAGCGGTCGAAGTCATGCGCGCGGCGCCGCCGCGAGAGCAAGCCGGCCGCGCGACGGCGAGCCACCTACAGTAGCCGCGCCGGCGGCGCCTCGCCGCCGCTACGCGATGTCAACCGTGAACGTCGCCGTCGCCGTCTGGTGGGTCTTCTTGGTCGAGTCCGTGACCATCACCGCGATCTGGAACGAGCCGCTGTGCGCTTTGACGCCAAGCTGCCCCGAGAGCAGCCCCGTAGAGCTCAGGTGCAGGCCACCGGGCAGGCTCCCCGCCGTTTTCCTCCATTTGTACGGAGCGACACCGCCGAGCGCTTCGAGCTGCTCGCTGTAGGGGACGCCGGGAGTCACCGCGGGCAGCGAGGCGGTCGTGACGTGCAGCCCGAGGACGGTCAGCGTGAACTTCTGGACGCTTTCCGCGCCGACGCCGTTGCTCGCTGTAAACGTGATCGGGAAGGTCCCGATCTGGGTCGCGACGCCGGAGAGCACATTGGTGAGCGGATCGAACGTCACGCCTTTCGGCAGCGAGGATCCGGCAGCAACCTCGACCACCGGCGTCGGGGTGCCGGTCGTCGTCACCGTGAAGCTGCCTTCGACGCCCTGCGTGAACGTCGTGCTTGCCGCCGAGGTGAACGCCGGCGCTTCGGAGACGTTCTCGGCGGTCATCCCCGACGAGCCCGCGTAGTTGGCGTCGCCGGTGTAGGTCGCCGTGATCTCGTCGCTGCCCGCCGGACGCTCGTGCATCGTGGCGCACGTCGCGACGTCCGGCGAGCCCAGGCTCAGCGCGCGCGCTTCGCAGCCCGCAATCGGTCCGTTGCTGTCGGCGAACGAGACCGTGCCCGTCGGCGTGCCCGTGCCGGGGGCCACAGGAGCGACGGTAGCGGTGTACGTGACCGCCGCCCCCACGACGCCCGCGCCTGCGTCGGAGGAGCTCACAGCGGTGCTCGTCGCGACGCCCGGAGCGGTCTCCGAGGTGAGGTTAATCGTGAGGATGTTGCGGTAGAGCGCCGGATCCTTCGGCCCGACGGTGTAGAGCGCGGCGGGGTTCGTCCCGACCATGGTGCCCGCTTTTTCGACCGGTTTCGGCAGACGGTAGCCGGAGAACACCATCGTCAGCGATCCGTTCGGGTTCTGCACGACCGCCGGCCCGTACGCGCGCCCGGAGTAGTACGCGCTGATCCCCAGCGGCGCATCGACGCCTTCGCCCAGCTGTTCGTCCTGCTTGGCCGACGCGGAGAACGTGTAGTCGGTGCTCAGCACGACCTTCGGCACCGACCATTCCTTGCCGTTCGTGGAGGTCGTGTAGAAGATCTGGTTGAACGCGTCGCTGTCCCCATCGGTCGCCCACGCGCCCGAGAGGAACATGCCGTAGCTGCCGTCGGGGTTGGTGATGATCGTGCCGCGCGAGCCCACGAAGCGCAGCTCGGTCGTGTCGGCACTGCCCGGCGCGAGATCCGTCGGGCTCGCGCTCGACGGGCTCGTCGTCTGGAACGGGTTTGAGATGTCGTTGTATTCGTCGTTGTCGTTGCCGGTGCCCGAGGTCGCGCCGCTGATCGGCCCGAGGTCGGTGAAGTTGATGCCGTTCGTCGTATAGGCCGCACGCAGCTCGGTGAGATCCTCGTTGTTGTTGAACAGCTTCTCGGGGCCCTTCTTGGAGGAGTCCTTGCCCTCGCCGATCTTCGCGAGGGTCGAGAAGGGAACGGTCGCCGCGTTCGGCCCGCCGACCCAGTTGCCTTCTTCGACCTTGCCCGTGCCCCCGGTGCAACCCGTGAGATCCTCGCTGCCCGTCGGCACGCCGGCCTGCGTCGCCGGGGTGGCGCCTTCGCAGGTCACCGCCTGGATCGGTTCGCTCGCGGTCGTGCCGAGGTAGATCTTGAACGAGCCACTCGTCGGCAACGACTCGCTCTGGTGCACCGATGGCGTATAGACGATTGTCGAGGCCGGCAGCGTCACCGCACCCGCCTTGTAGGTCGAGCCGCTGACCGAGCCGTCGGTCGTGCCGACGATGAAGTACGCGAGCAGCTTCTCCGTGTAGAGCACGACCGTCGAGCCCGCCGGTGCGCCGGGATAGGAGGGCAGCGTGCCGACGATCCCGTCGGGTGCCTTCAGACCCGTCGTCACCGTCGCGCTCGGCGGCACGATCGGGTCGGCGGTGATCGCGTCACCCTGGTGGACGGTGAGTGGGGAGCCGCTGTCGGTCGTGCAGTTCTCGATCTTGGTGGTCGGGTTCGCGTTGGACTGCGCGCAGTAGACCGTCACGCCGTCGATGTAGAGGCGGTTGGGCGCGTTTTCGTTGAGGATGAACGTCGTCAGCGGCGAGGCCGTCGGGTTGCCGTTGAGGATTTTCAGTTCCGCGAGCCCGCCTTCGCCGCCGGGGGCGTTTGGACCGGCGGGAACCGTGGCGGTCGCGCCTTTGACGACGGTTTTCGTCCCCAGCCCTTCGGGGTTCGCGGTCGCAATCACCTGCACGAGATCGTCGCTGGCCCTCACCGTCAGCGCGCTGGAGCCCGCGACGGTGCAGCCGGTCAGCGACGTCGATTCTGCGCTCGTGCCGGTGCACGTGATGATCGAACTCGACGGCGACGCCGCGTTGTAGTCCTCGTAGGGCCCCGCGACGATGTGCTCGGGCGAGCTTTCGCTGCCGAGCGTCGAGACTGGGATGCTCACACCGGCGCCGCCCGTCGGAACTTCGACTTCGGCGCCCGCGTAGGTGTTCGCGTCGATCCCGACCGGTTCGCTCGCGGGCAGCCCGCCCAGCGGGTTCGCGGCGGACGGTTCGACGTCGTGCACGAGCAGGCCCACGCCTTCGTAGTCGCCCGCGGGGCGCTGCAGCGTGTAGAGCTTGCTCGAACCGCCGATCGAAGCCACGTAGGGATGGCCCTGGCCGTCGTCGTTGGTGTCCGCCGTCGGGCAGTAGCTGGGGTTCTGCTCGAGCGCTTTGCCCTCGCTGGTCCACGTCTTACCGCCATCGGCCGAGCGCGCGACCGTGATCGCCTCGTCGGCATCCTTGGGCCGGTAGTCGAAGTAGCCCGTCAGCGAGCCGTCGGCGTTGCGCACGACGTCGGGGAAGTAGTAGGGCGCGAACGGCAGCGTGCTGCCCGCCGGCTGGGAGACGGGCGCCCCGGTCTCGGGGTTCGCCCCGAGGCTGGCGCAGTAGCCGTCGAGCGGGCCGGGCGTGCCCGCGACGCCGCTCGGGTAGGGCTCCGCGGCGGTAGCCGCCGGATAGACCGCGAGGTTCGGCTCGCCGACACCGCCGAGGGTCGTTTCCGCGCCGCCCGGCGTGAAGGTCGGCAGCAGATCGGAGCTCGCGTATTCGCCGCCCGCCGAGGGGTCGCCCTGTGAGGTGTTCCACGGCCCGCCCGCGATCGTGTCCACTACGGGAGCTTCGGGCGTGTAGATCGTCGCGCCTGCCGACGCCGACGCCGCCGCGGGCAACCCGAGCGCGAGCACATTCGCACCACCGAGCACAAGAGCGGCGAACAGCAAGGTAAAGATGCGGCGCACGGAATCTCCGATCGTCGACGTCGATTTGGACGTGCCCCTTCTACCAGCCCCCTTTGCGATACCGACAGGCGATCACGGGATCTTCACCGATGTGAAAACGGTGTGGCCGTTTTGTGCTCGACCCGCGGCGTGCGCACTCCGCCAGCGGGCCGAGTCTGCGCGCTCTGCGCCGCGCGCCGCCCGGAGGAGCATTGGGGCATCGTCGTCAACGAGATCCGGTATCGCACGGCGCTCGTTTGAGCCGAGTCGACCGCCGGACAGCCGCCTCGCGCCGCGCGAATCGGACCCCTTCCTAGAGACAGCGACGCGCCCTTCCTACATTGAGGGGGAACCCGCAGCCCGACCGGAAGCGAGGACAGCCCGTGGAGCGCAAATGGTGGACCCTGATCGCGGTGTCGGTGGCGATCTTCATGCTGCTGCTCGACATCACCGTCGTGAACGTCGCGCTGCCCTCGATCCAGCGCGCGCTGCACTCCTCGTTCGCGGACCTGCAATGGGTCGTCAACGCCTACGCGCTGACGCTCGCGGCGTTCCTGCTGACGTCGGGCGCGGTCGCGGACCTGATCGGACGCCGGCGGGTGTTCGTGGCGGGACTCGTCGTGTTCACGTGCTCCTCGGCGGTCTGCGGACTGGCGAGCACGCCGCTGGTGCTCAACCTCGCGCGCGCGGTGCAGGGCACCGGCGGCGCGATGATGTACGCGACCTCCCTGGCGCTGATCGCGCAGGCCTTCCACGGGCGTGAGCGCGGCGTCGCGTTCGGCGTGTTCGGCGCGGTGACCGGCGCGGCGGTCGCGATCGGTCCGGTGATCGGCGGGATTATCACGACCGGCATCGGCTGGGAGTGGATCTTCTTCGTCAACGTACCGATCGGCGTCGCCGCGGTGATCCTGACCGTGACGAAGGTCGCGGACTCGCGCGACCCCAACGCGACCGGCGTGGACTGGCTCGGCCTGGTGACGTTCTCGGGCGCGCTGTTCCTGCTGGGCTTCGCGCTGATCCAGGGCAACGAATACGGCTGGGGCTCGACGCGCATCGTGGGCTTCATCGTGGGGGCCGTCGTACTGCTGGTGGCGTTCGTGACCGTCGAGCACCGCCAGACGCGACCGATGCTCGACCTCACGCTGTTCCGGCGCCCGGCGTTCGCGGGCGCGAACATCGTGGCTTTCACGCTGTCGGCGTCGATCTTCGCGATGTTCCTCTACCTCACGCTCTACATCCAGGACGTTCTGGGCTACGACGCGCTGCAGGCCGGCCTGCGCTTCCTGCCGATCACGCTGCTCTCATTCATCGTCGCCCCGATCGCGGGCCGTCTAAGCGTGCGGGTACCCGTGCGACTGCTGCTCGGGGGTGGCCTGCTGCTGGTCAGCGGCTCGCTGCTGGCGATGACCGCGGTCAGCGCGACCTCGTCCTGGACCGCGCTGATCCCCGGCTTCATCATCGGCGGCGCCGGCATCGGCATGATCAACCCGCCGCTCGCCTCGACCGCGATCGGCGTCGTGCATTTCTCGCGCAGCGGCATGGCCTCGGGCATCAACAGCACGTTCCGCCAGGTCGGCATCGCGACCGGCATCGCGGGCCTCGGCGCGATCTTCGAGCACGAGGTGCGCAGCAGCACGACCTCTGGCCTCGCCGCCGCCGGGCAGCAGCACGCGGTGTCGGTCGCAGCGCACGGGCAGCTCAAGACACTGCTCGTCTCGGGCGAAGTGAGCAAGCTCTTCCACACGCTTCCCCACGCGGCGAGCGCGGCGCTCGCGCACTCCTACCGGGTGGGCTTCATCGAAGGCTTTCATACGATCCTTCTGGTCGGCGCGGCGATCGCGCTGGTCGGCTCGGTGTTCGCGTTTGCGCTCGTGCGCCAGCGCGACTTCGTCACCGCCGCCGGACCCGCTGCGCAGGCCGCCACCGAGCCCGCCGCGCAGGCCGCCGATGAGCCTGAGGCCGTGGGCGTTACGGGCGGCTGACAAGCCCCGGCGAACTCGCCGCGCGGGACCCGCGGGCGAGCCTGGGCCGGTCGCAGTCGCCGGACGCGACCCAGCCGCGTCCGGCGGGCCTCAGCCGACGGGCGTCGCGTGCGGTGCCCTGAATCCGGCGCCGCCAAACCGCATGTCTCTGATTATTTGAAATCATTCCAGATCGGCGTAAGATCGCCTTCATGGCGACTACGGCCGCGCTCACCGCGCGCCGGCCCCGACGTCGGCGCCTTTGGCAACTGTGCGGCGTGATCGCACTCGTCGCGGTGGGAGTCGCCGTGCTCGTCGCGACGAGTCCCAGCGCGACGCGAGCGACGCTGCCGATCCGCGGACCGCACGGCGACGTCGCGCTGGTCGACGCGACGCTTGGCGCAATCCCCCAGCACGCGAACATGCTGGGCTCGCCGAACGCGCCGGTGACGCTCGAGTACTTCGGCGACCTCGAGTGCCCGTACTGCCGCGAATTCACGGTCTACGCCCTGCCGGCGATCATCGGCAGGTGGGTGCGGACGGGCAGGCTGCGCATCATCTACCGCTCGATGGAGACCGCGACCGCTGACCCGCGAGTATGGGAGCTCCAACAGGTCGCCGCGCTGGCCGCGGGTCACCAAAACAAGATGTGGTACTTCATCGAGCTGTTCTACCACGAGCAGCACCTGGAGAACTCGGGGTACGTAACCGAACGGTACCTGCAGGGTCTTGCCCAGCAGGTACCGCGACTGAACCTGCCGCAGTGGGAGACCGACCGCAACGACCCGGCGCTCGCGGCCGCGGTGCGCGCCGACGAGAGCACCGCCAAAAAGGTCCGCATCCCCGGCACGCCCGGCCTGTTCTTCGGCCGCACTGGAGGCGGCTTGACGCTGTACCGGGCGCCCTCGCTGAGCCGCCCCGCGGGGTTCGACAGGGTGATCGAAGGATTGCTGCAGGCCTGACACCTGCGCGACCAAGGGGCGCTACGACAGGCACACCGCACCATGTTGGCATCAACTTGACCGCACAGTCAACAAGCAGTTCCAATCACAGCTTGGAAAGGAGACACCAAGATGCCTGACATTCGATTAGCGACAATGACGTTTGCGCTCGCGCTCGCGCTCGCGTGCGTCCTGTCCCTGCCCGCGGTTGCGGCCGCGGAAGCAGGCTGGATGGTTGGCGGCAAACAGCTGACGGGGTCCGAAAAACTCGCGACCACTGCCGAAGTTTCGGTCGCGACGCTTCAGACCGCGAACGCGACGATCATCTGCGACGCGTCGACCCTCGAAGTGTCCGGCGGCGAAATCGTCGCACCATCATCCGCCAAGCTCAGCATCGAGTTCAAAGGATGCCAATCGACAAGTGCGACGTGTGAACTGTTAAGCCCAACGATTGGCAGCGAGCCCCTGTTAGGCCTGGAACTCACGTTAGCCGGCACATTAGCCGTCAAAGCAAAACTCAAACCAAGCACCGGCACCACCATCGCCACCCTAAAATTCGTTGGGTCAGAATGCGCGCTGGCAGGCACCGAGCCACTCACCGGAAGCATCGGGCTCTTAATGCCGGAAGGGCAGATGGAAAGCACGACACAACAAATTGGGTTGTTAGGCGGAGCGGGCCAATTGAAACTCGGCAGTGAAGAAGCACGTCTCAACGTCTGCTATACGCAGACGGTTTCCACGGATAAACCGTGGCGATATTTATAGCGTGATAACCATGTCGAGTCGGAAAAGGATACGGATGATGAGATTGCGCGCGCAGCAACACTTACAACATCCGCCCCAAGACGAGCGGCGGCCTTCGACCATGCATCGACCGTCCAAAACGCTGCATGTCAGGGCCATCGGCCTGGTCCTGACCGCTGCTGTCACTTTCATTGCCATCACTACCAACGCATGGGCGGCATCTGAATGGTTCCAGCGCGGCAACGTAATTACGACGGAACCTTTTCTCCTTGGAACGCTGGCACCTACGACGCTTGCGCAACTGCGAGGTCCAAAATTCACGATAAGCTGCGAAGTAAGTCGAGCCGGCGGCGATCTCCAAGCTCCTAACAGAATTGTAAGAGGGGCCATACTCTTCAGGGACTGCAGCTCGGAAGCGGAAGCAAAAGTGTGTACTGTCAAAAGCGTCCAATTCGGTGAAGAAGGAGTGATCCTAACAAGAGCCCTTACGGGAATGCTCGGGCCTGTCGCAGTCGCAGAATCCAGCAGCGAACGCGGACTCGAATTTACTCCTGAAGCTAAAACACCCATCGCGGAAATAGAAGGAAAGTGCCTACCGGGGGGCGGTGGCACGAAAACGATAAAGGAATCTATCACCGGTTCGGTAATTGGGGAAATAGAACCAAAAGGCCACGAAGAAACAACCCTGAATGTCAAGTTTAAAATCGTGTCAGCTAAACAGAAGATCAAAAAATTCACAGGGGAAGCCGAAAAAACCTGGTCTGCATTCGGCGAAGAATTGGCCTTTGAAAGCGCCTACTCGGTGAAATTCGAGCTCTTCAACTGCCTGCCCCAGGCTATTGAAGTGACATAGCGATCGATCCCACACGTACCCCGCGCACCGCAGCACCGGCCGCCGCGGATAGCGCGGGCACGTGTCGGGCTCCTCGCGCGAGCGTTGGCGAAGCGGGAGTCGCGCGTGGTGGACACGACGCGCTGGAAGCGGCACCAGTCGCACAGGCCGACGGGCGGCGCCGGCGGGCGCGGGGAGCCGGTGTACCTCGTCCGGCAATACGCGTGATCCCAAAGGCGCGGAGGTGGCGGTACTCCCATGGATTGATCAGGCGTTGCATGCCGCGTCGCGGAGGCCTTCCCATCATTGCACCCTACCGCTCGATGCGGGTCGCAGCCACGGGTCACGCCGCCGGTCGACAGCGTGTCGGGCCCCTACTACACCACGTCATCGGACAGGACGCTCGTAACGGGGACCGTCGTGCTCGCCGTCGTCCGCGGCCTGCTCACGGACCGCGAGGCCACCGGCGATACTGCACGCACCGGGCGACGGCAACGATACCCTCGAATGTGAGCCGTGTCGCCCGCGTGTGCAGCGCGAGCGGCGAGAGAGAACTGGAGCTTGCAGATGGCGCCTCGACCAAAACGCAGCCGCGAAGACGTCATGCACACGACCTTGCACGGTCATGACGTGGCCTACCGTCAAGCGGGCGAGGGCCCCGTCGTCGTACTCGTCCACGGGGTCACCTCCAGCTCGGCGACGTGGAAGCGGGTGATACCCTACCTCGCGGACCGCTTTACCGTGATCGCCCCCGACCTGGCCGGCCACGGCGAGTCGGCCAAGCCGAGAGGCGATTACTCGCTCGGCGCCCACGCGAGCAGCCTGCGCGACCTGCTGCTCGCCCTCGGACACGAGCGGGCCACCTTGGTGGGGCACTCGCTCGGTGGAGGCATCGCGATGCAGTTCTCCTACCAGTTCCCCGAGCGCTGCGAGCGACTCGTCCTGGTTGACAGCGGCGGCCTTGGCCGCGACGTCAACTGGCTGCTTCGAGCCGCAACGCTCCCCGGCTCCGAGCTCGTACTGCCCCTGCTCGCCGCGACCCGCCTGCTCGACGCCGGCGCGTGGGCCGGCGGCTTGCTCAACCGGCTGGGCCTGAGACTTCCGACGGATCTCGAGGAGATCGCCCGCGGGCACGCGACGCTGTCCGACAGCGCCGCCCGTGCCGCCTTCGTGCACACGCTCCGCTCGGTCGTCGAGCCCGGCGGCCAACGGATCGACGCTTCCAACCGCCTCTATCTCGCCGAACAGCTCCCATTCCTGCTGATCTGGGGCGAGCGCGACTCGATTATCCCCGTCTCCCACGGACACGCGACCCACGAACGGATGTCCAATAGCCGTCTGGAGGTATTCGCGCATTCAGGCCACTTCCCCCAGCTCGACGAGCCCGAGCGCTTTCTCGACGTGCTCAACGACTTCATCGACTCGACCGAGCCGGCCGCGCGTCCGGTCTAGCCGGCGAGCGCAGGGGCTCGCTTGTGCGGATTATTGCGATCAGTGGCCAATTCAGCCGTCGACGAGCAGGCTGTCCAGGGACCCGAGCAGCCCCATTGAGCGGCGCGAGACACCGGGAAGCTCGAGCAGTCGATGCGTCAAGGGCTCGCCGCGTTCACGGCGTTCGAGCTGCTCTGCCGCAATCGGGGTCGTCGACGATCCCGATCTTGGCATGAACGTAGAGCGCACCGCTGAGCCCCCCGCTGCGGGCTGAGATCACCTGCTCGCCCGTCACCTCGCGCCAGCGGGCCGCGAAGTGCGCCGCGACATCGGCGACCGCCGGGCCGCGCACGCGGCTGGAGGCATCGTGCCATCCCAGACGGCCGCGCATCGGGTGATCGCTGCTGTCGAAACGATCCCCGCCGAGAGAGGTCAGGTCGATACCGCCGACGAACGCGACCTCGCCGTCCACGATCACCAGCTTCTCGTGGTGACAATGCATCAGCCGCTCGTGAAAATCGAGCGCGCACTGCACGCGCGTGCCCCGGGTGAGCTCCTCGCGCACGCGTCGCACGGCCGCACGGGCCGGCGTGAAGACCGGCAGCGGCGCTCCCCCCCACAGCAGCACCCTGACCTCGACTCGCTCGGCCAACTCACCAAGCAGATCGCGCAGCCGCGACGCCCCATCGTCGCGCGTCAACCCGAAATCAGGGGTGATGTACCACCCCGCGATATGCACATGCGAGCGAGCGCCGGCCAGCGCCTCGGCGATGCGCGGCAGCGCCTCCCCACCGTCGACCAACACGTCGAGCGCGCACCCCGTGCGCGGCGGCGGATCGCCGGCCGCCCACAACGATGAGCCGCGCGGAGGATCCAACTGATCGATCCGGCCAACGCGCCGCAACCGCCGACGATGATGCCGACCGATCGCGACCTCGATCCCTTGGCCGACCCACCCATCCACGCGCTCAACCAAGCCTTTCGCCACCGACAGAGCGTACCCGCAGCCCCACGGCACGCGCTCGTCTACCCCGTACGAGCGCGTCATCGAGGCCACGCTCGAATGAGCGCGTGCGCTGGGAACCCACCAGCGCAGCACCGGCGATATGTTCTTGGCCCCACCACCGCGAGATCGGAGGACGACGTGTCGCAAGTGAGAGGTCGCAGATCCCGTCACACACTGCCCGCCGCGGCCGCCATCGGCGTGCTCGCCTGCGCGAGCGCCGCGCTCGCGGCAGCCTCCGTCAAGGGCGGCAGCTACAGCGGCCGGCTCGCCGCGCCGAGGTCCGCGTACCTCGTGAGCTTCAAGGTCGCCGCCAGCGGCAAGCAGGTCACGGGTCTGAAGATCAGCAACTTGCCGTTCTACTGCCCCGGCGGCGGACGCCCGATCCCGGTGCACTTCGCCAACGCGACGATCTCCAAGGCCGGGACGTTCACGAGCACCGGCAGGTACGTGATCGTCGAAGGCCCCCTCAAGGGCCAGGTGGGGACGAAGCTGAAGATCACCGGCAAGTTCGCCGCGGGCGGCTCCGAGCGGGGCACCATCACCTCGACGTTCGTCAAAACGCCCAAATGCAGCGGGAAATCGAGCTACACGACGAAGGGCTGAGCGGGGGGTAGGCGGGGCGGAGCGCACTATCGGCGCCGGGCACATAGGCATCGGCGCTGCATGTGCGCCGCGCTCCGTACATAGAGACGAGCGATCGAGGCGGGATGCCGCTCGGACTCATGATGTTCTTTGTCTTCATCGCTAGACTCGCCTCATGACCGACTACGACCGCTACGACTTCGTCCTCTCGTGGGTAATGGCGATCATCGCCGTAGGCCCGCTCCTGCTAGTGGACGTGTCCGCAAGTCCTGCGGGGTTTTGGAAGGGATGAGGCTGGGCGCGCAGAATGATCAGCACGTACGTGATTGAGCTTGCCGAGGAAGAGCGGGCCGAGCTTGAGCGGCGGGCGTCCACGGTCACTCTGCCGTTCCGGGCTGTCCAGCGTGCGAGGATGATCCTGTACGCCGCCGACGGTCTCCAAGACATCGATATTGCTGGCAGGTTGGACTGCTCTGCCGATAGCGTTCAGCGGCGAAGAGCCCGGTTTCTGGCGGAGCGGTTGGATGGGCTTGAGGATCAAGCGCGGTCGGGTCGACCGCGTCGTTTTCCCCCCGGAGCAGGTCGCCGAGGTCAAGGCGATCGCGTGCGAGCTGCCGCACACCCACGAGCTGCCGCTCTCGCGTTTCTCCCGGGTTGAGCTGCACCGCCTCGTGATCGAGCGCGGCGTGAGCGAAGCGTCGGCGTCGACGATCTGGCGCTGGCTGCATGAGGACGCAATCAAGCCGTGACAGACCCGCTCCTGGATCTTTCCCCGCGATCCCGCGTTCGCTGAGAAGGCTGGCCGGGTGCTCGACCTCTACGCCCGGGTCTTTGCGGGCAAGCGGCTTCACCCTGACGAGTACGTCATCTCGGCTGATGAGAAGACCCAGCTGCAGGCTCTCGGCCGCGAGCATCCGACGATCGCGCCCGGACCGGGACGGCCAGGACTGGTCGAGTTCGAGTACCTCCGCGGCGGTACCCTGGCCTATCTCGCGGCCTGGGACGTGCACCACGCCAACCTGTATGACCGGGTCGAGCAGACCACCGGCATCGTCCCGTTCGGCCGGCTGGTGGACCAGGTCATGACTGTCGAGCCTTACCGATCGGCGAAGACTGTCTATTGGGTTGTGGACAACGGCTCCAGCCACGCCGGCAAGACATCAATCAAACGGATGCAGCAGAAGTACCCGAACACCCGGCTGATCCACCTTCCGTGCATGCTTCGTGGTTGAACCAGGTCGAGATCTACTTCTCGATCGTGCAACGCAAGGCGATGACCCCGAACGACTTCGCGTCGCTGCCAGGACTGGCCCGGCACCTGATGGACTTCGGCCAGCACTACCGCAGCCTCGCCCAACCGTTTGAATGGAAGTTCACCAGGCTCGCGCCCACCCGCCCTGTGCCCGCCGCGGCCCGCGCGGACGATCGCCAATCGCAAACGAAAGACGAGGCGCCTCGCTTCAGCGCACCTCGCCGGACTCCCGCGACTCGTACCCCGCGCACTCGAGCACCGGCAGCCGCGGATACCGCGGATAGGCGGGATCCTCACGCGAGCGCATGCACAGCGAGAAGCGCGACCCGCGCGTGGTGCGCACCTCCTGCTGGAAGGCGCAGGTGTCGCAGAGCCCCGCCGGCGGACCACCGCGCGGCGCGGGCGGAGTGGGCGGCGTGGACATCGCAGGGCAGCGTAGTGCGACCCCACGGCGCCGCGCTGCGACACGACGCGGCGCCACCTGCGATAATAGTTGCCTAAGCAACTATGGCGACCTTCAAACGACTGCTCGGCTTCCTGCGGCCTTACCGGCGCGGGCTGACCGTCTCCTGGATCCTCGCGAGCCTCGCGATGGTCATGACCGTCGCCCTCCCCTGGCTGACGGGCCGCGCGGTCGAAGCGATCGACAAAGGCGCCGGCGCGGCCTACCACCATCAGGACACACTGCGCGCGCACGAGCGCAGCACGCTGCTGACGCTCGCGCTCGTGATCCTCGCGGTCGTGCTCGTGCGCTGGGGTCTAACGTACTGGCGAAGGATGATCGCGGGGCGCGTCTCCCTCGGCGTCGAATACGACCTGCGCAAGCGCATCTACGGCCATCTGCAGCGCCTGGAGCTGGGCTTCTTCGACCATCAGCAGACGGGCCAGCTGATGTCACGCGGGACCGTCGATCTGCAGGCGGTGCGCTTCTTCCTCGGCTACGGCCTCGTGTTCATCCTGCAGTCGGTCCTGACGATCGTGCTCGCGGGCGCGGTGATGATCGCGGTCGAACCGAAGCTCGGCCTGATCGCGCTGATCCCGGTGCCGTTCGTGATCGTGATCTCCTACCGCTACGGGCGCCGCGCGCGGCCCGCGATCGGCGAGGTGCAGCAGCGCATCGCCGAACTGACGGCGGACGCGGAGGAGAACATCACCGGCGTGCGCGTCGTGAAGGCGTTCGCGCGCGAGGCGCGCCAGCTGCAGCGCTTCCAGCGCAGCAGCGGACGCGTGTTCGAGCAGGCGATGGTCACGACGCGCCTGGAAGCGACGTACAACCCCGTGATCGGCTTCCTCCCCCAGCTCGGCCTCGCGGCGGTGCTGCTGCTCGGCGGACAGGCCGTGATCCACGCGCACCTGACGCTGGGCCAGTTCACCTCGTTCTACCTCTACCTGAACATGCTGATCAGCCCGATGCGCTCGCTCGGCGTGACGCTCAACCTCGCGCAGCGCGCGACCGCGTCGGGGGCGCGCATCTTCCAGCTGCTCGACCGCGAGCCACTGCTGAGCGAGCCGCCCGGCGCGCCCCCGCTGCCGGCCGGCAGCGGCCACGTGCAGCTGCGCGACGTGACGCTGCGCTATGACGACCCCCGCGACGAGCTCGGCTTCAGCGAGTCGCTGGCGGCAAGTGGATCGGGCGCACGAGCGGGACGCGCGGTGCTGCGCGACATCGACCTCGACGTGCCGGCGGGGCGCACGGTGGCGCTGGTCGGCGCGACGGGCTCGGGCAAGACGAGCCTCGTCGCGCTGATCTCGCGGCTGTACGACCCGGTCGCGGGCGCGGTGCTGCTCGACGGCGCCGATGTGCGCGAGGTCGCGCTGGGCTCGCTGCGCGCGGCGGTGGCGGTCGTCAGCGACGACCCGTTCCTGTTCTCGGCATCGGTCGCGGAGAACATCGCCTACGCGCGCCCCGACGCGAGCCGCGCGGAGATCGAAGCGGCCGCGCGGCGCGCGCAGGCGCACGACTTCGTGATGCGCCTGCCCGAGGGCTACGACACGGAGATCGGCGAGCGCGGCCTCACGGTCTCCGGCGGCCAGCGCCAGCGGATCGCGATCGCGCGCGCGCTGCTCGCGAACCCGCGCGTACTGGTGCTCGACGACGCGACCTCATCCGTTGACGCCTCGACCGAGCAGAGCATCAAGCTGGCGCTCGCGGAGGCGATGGCGGGGCGCACGACGTTCGTGATCGCGCACCGCCTCTCCACGATCGCGCTCGCCGACGAGATCGTCGTGCTCGACCACGGCCGCATCGTCGCCCACGGCGACCACGAGCAGCTGCTCGACGACTCCGAGCTCTACCGCGAGATCGTCGAGAAGGGCCTCCCCGAGAGCATCTTCATGACGAAAGAGACGCGCGAGCGCGAGGTCAGCGGCATATGACCCCGGGCGGCTTCGGCGGCGGCGGCACGCGCATGGGCGGCGGGGTCGGCGGCGGGCGCGCGATGGTGCGCGGCCTCGGCCCGGGCGGCGGGCGCGGGATGTCGCAGTGGACGGGCGAGCGCGCGAGCAAGGAGAGCCGCGGGCGCAACCTGCGCGGTCTGCTGGCACTGCTGCGCCCCTACCGTCGGCGCGTCGTGGCGATGCTCGCGGCGCTGATCGTGGGCACCGCGGCTTCGCTGGCGCCGCCGCTGCTCGCGCGGACCGCGATCGACAGCGGTATCGAGCGCCACGACACCAAAACGCTCGTGCTGGTGGTGCTGGCGTTCCTCGCCTCGGCGCTGCTGGTGTGGCTGATGACCTACGCCCAGACCTACCTCGTGGGCTGGGTCGGGCAGCGCGCGCTCGCGGACCTGCGCATCCGCATCTTCACCCATTTGCAGCGCCAGCCGATCGGCTTCTACGAGAGCCGCCCCGCGGGCGTGCTGATATCGCGCATCACCAACGACGTCGAGGCGCTGGAAAGCCTCGTGACGGACTCGGTGGTGACGCTCGTGCAGGCCGGCCTGACACTGGTCGGCGCGATCGCGGTGCTGCTGTACCTCGACCCGGGCCTCGCGCTGCTGACGTTCGCGATCGTGCCGTTCGTCGCGGGACTGAGCATCTGGTTCCGCCTCGTCTCCGCCGGCGCGTTCCGCCGCACGCGCGAGACGATCGGCGCGATCACCGCGTACCTGCAGGAGACGCTCTCGGGGATCCGCGTCGTGCGCAGCTTCGGCCAGGAGCCGCGCCACGAGGCGCGCTTCGCGGAGCTAAACCAGGAGAACTCCGACGCGAACATGGTGACGGTGCGCCTGAACGCGTCCTACTTCCCCGCGGTGGAAATGCTCTCCGGGGTGGCGCTCGCGCTGATCGTGCTCTACGGCGGCTACCAGGCAATCGCCGGCCACATCACGGCGGGCACGGTCGTCGCGTTCGTCGCGACGCTCGCGTTCCTGTTCGAACCGATCCAGCAGCTCTCGCAGCTTTACACGACCTACCAGTCGGGGATGGCGGCGCTGGAGAAGATCTTCCAGCTGCTCGACACCCCGCCCCAGCTCGAGGACCATCCCGGCGCGAGCGCGCTCGGTGCGGTCCGGGGTGAAGTCAGCTTCGAGGACGTCTCCTTCGCCTACAAGCGCGACGCGCTCGTGCTGCAGGACATCGACCTCACGGTCCCCCCCGGCCAGACCGTCGCGCTGGTCGGCGCGACCGGCGCCGGCAAGTCGACGATCGCGAAGCTCGTCGCGCGCTTCTACGACCCGACCTCCGGGCGCGTGCTCGTCGACGGGCGCGACCTGCGCGAGGTCACGAGTCACTCGCTGCGCTCGCAGATGGGCATCGTCCCCCAGGAGGCCTTCCTGTTCAGCGGCACGATCGCGGAGAACATCGCCTTCGGGCGCCCCGACGCCGATCAACAGCAGATCGAGGCCGCCGCCGCGGCGGTCGGCGCGCAGGAGTTCATCTCGGAGCTGCCCCGCAGCTACGACACCGAGGTCGGCGAGCGCGGCGCGCAGCTCTCCGCGGGCCAGCGCCAGCTGATCGCCTTCGCGCGCGCGCTGATCGCCGACCCCCGCATCCTGATCCTCGACGAGGCGACCTCCAACGTCGACCTGCACACCGAGGGCCGCATCGAGGCCGGCCTGCGCCGCCTGCTCGCGGGGCGCACCGCGATCGTGATCGCCCACCGTCTCTCCACGATCCGCCAGGCCGGGCGCATCGTCGTGCTCGAGCACGGGCGCATCGTCGAGCAGGGCACCCACGACGAGCTGATCGCCGCCGGCGGGCGCTACTTCGAGCTGTACCGCGACTGGTCGGTGCAGGCCGCCGCGTAGGGAAGCATTACCGCTCGACCACGCGCGCATGTGAAGTTGACACCCGCTCGACCACGAGCTGCGTGAAGTCGATGAAGGGTCTTAGAGATCGTCCGCGCGGGCTTGCTGGGTCACGCGCTCGTGCGCGCGAGGCCTCCGTGCCTCGCGACGACGGTATGGCGTGGACACCGGGAACGACGAGACGGCGGGCGCGATTGGCGAGCTTTGTTGGATCCCGCTCGCGTCGGGGACGTCGTCCGCTCGACCTGGTGATCGCAACGGGGCCGGCTCGTGGTTGCGCCAGGTGGGGGCGAGGCAGGCCGATCGGACGACGTCCCCGCCACGAGCTTGGGGCACCCTTGCCAGGGGTTCTTACCGTGCGGACAGGCTGGTTCCTCGACACGTGTGCGCTGCATCGACGGTCCATGGCGATCGCTCGTCGTCGGTCCGGCCGTGCCCGAACGCGCCAGAATGAGCCTCTCGCTGGCTATTCCGCAGATGCGCCCGGTAACCTAACCAACATGCCTGCCTACGCGCCCCAGAAGATGCTCCGGCGAGTCTCAAACGCCAAGAAGCGCGACATCAGTCACTGGCGCGAGGGCCGGCACCTTGAGAAGGAGTCTGGGCGGACCATCGATGACCTTCAGCAGCGCGCGATCGCAGACCGGTGGGTCTTGGCGAATTCATTTCGTCGCAATGCCGATCGAATGATGGCACTTCAACCGCCTCTCTACAGAGACGCAATTAGCAGGTACTACTATGCGATGTATCACGCGATGCGTTCCGTTGTATTTTTTGCCGAGGGAGGCGACGATTATGAGCAACATTCAGCGCTGCCTGGTCATACGCCAAACGACCTTGATGAAACGGAGCGGTGGCAGAACATGCTAAAGGATGCCCGCGAGCGTCGAAATGCTGCCGACTACGACGCCTATCCTAAGTCGACCTCGGCATATCGTGCAGCGGCTCAAGATCTTCAGGTTGCCTCGTCGAGGTTTCTCATTGTCACGCGTGACTACCTGCGCGAAAAGGGATGTGCACATCTATGAATAGCGGCGTGCTGTCCCGCGATGCCGAGACCCTCGTCCGCGACCGCTTTGAAGAGAGCGGCATAGATTATCGTCTTTCAGTCCGCAGCTACCCCGAGGAGACTATCTTCGTCGTTAGTGTCTCTGCTGAGGATCTATCGCGGGCGGCGATCATCGGAAACACCCTAGACGCAAAGCTAGAGGATCTAGGCTACGACGGATTTGTCACCGTCCGCAAGGCATCTGGCTCCGAAAAACCTTCCGCGACAAACCCGACCTCTTCCGGTGTCCATGATTCTCGTGTCATCAATCTGATCAGCCTCATTGCCTCGCGTTCACGGACATCCGAGATGCAGCCCAGCCTCGCTTACGTACGAGACCTCGCGGGTAGCGTCTCACACGTAACCGCTCCGCGACATTATTTGATTTTTGGCCGACGCGGGGCCGGAAAGACAGCATTGATGGTTGAGGCCAAGCGGACTATCTCCAACGAAGGCGGCTTGAGCGTATGGATGAACATTCAGACGCTGCGCCACGAGGGGGTGCCACGCATTTTTCTACGCTTTGCACAGCTGCTCTTGGCCCAAATGCTAATCTACTATAGGGATCGACCCGGTATTCCACGAATCGCAGAAAAAGCTGAGCAGCTTGACCGGCAAGTCACCAATCTTCTGTCGGCGGATGAGGTATCAACAGCGGCGACGGAGCGCCTGATCCCCGACATTCAGCAGCTATTGCAGAGGTTTCTTAGTACAAACGGGGTACGTCTCTTCGCTTTCATCGATGACTTCTACTATTTGCCTCGGGCTGATCAGCCGCGACTACTCGACATGCTCCATGGGTCTGTACGAGATACAGATGCGTGGCTAAAGATTGCAGCAATTCGACATTTGACTCGCTGGTATCAGACGTCCCCTCCCCTCGGCCTACAGACCGGACACGATGCGGGACACCTCGATCTTGACGTTTCGCTACAGGAGCCGGCTCGCGCAAAGGCTTTTTTGGAGGAAATCCTCGGTAACTATGCGCGATACGTCGGAATCACTCGCCTATCGGGCCTTTTCGCCTCCGGCGCACTGGACCGTCTGGTGCTAGCGTCAGGAGCGGTGCCTCGTGACTATCTCACGCTCAGCGGCGCGGCACTTACTCGGACCCGCACGAGACCCAAGTCGCGACTCGTGGGCACCCAGGATGTCAACCAAGCAGCAGGCGATGCGGCACAGGTAAAGGTGCAGGAGCTGGAAGACGATCTCGCCGCAGAACACGCAGGCGCTAGCCGCACTCTCGCGGCTCTTGAGCGACTGCGTGCATTTTGCCTAGAAGCTGAGTCATCGACCTACTTCCGAGTTGACTTCCGTGATAAGGAGAAAAACCCATCCGAATACGGAATGCTCACGAGCTTGCTTGAGGTCCGTCTCACGCATCTCATTGATCCGAGTATCTCGGGTGGGCGCGCTGGAGAGCGTTTCGAGGTGTTTATGCTTGATCTAAGCCAATTTTCTGGCGCTCGGCTCAAGCAGGCGATCCGGGTTCTAGATTTGGAAAAGGGCATTATTGTCGCCAAGACGACGGGTCGAAAGGAGTCTACTCGCGCCGGTCGCACGCCACGACAGCTTGTAAGCATCTATCGGGCCGGGCCAGTCCTGCCGCTCCGCGTATTTCGCGGGATGGACTCGTTGTTCTGAACCGGAAGAAAAACGAAGTCTCCGGGATTGTTCGTCACCAGGCTTCGATCCTCATCGATTGCAATGCCGCAATACCTCCGTATCCGAGCGGCCGAGAAGCGATCTGTCGCGATTGCAGGTCGCGTCGAGACCGTGGTGATGCGCGACGTCAACCAGTGACGGGGAGAGGTCCTCGTCGATCCAGAGCTTCATCGCCGCTGCGCCAGGGCCGGACCGGCCTGCCGCGGCGCGGGTGGGCCCTGGCGTACGTGTAGGCGGTCTGGAAGGCCTCGACGGGGACATGTGGGTAGTCCTCGACAAGTGTCTCGATGGTGTCGCCGTGCTCGAGGCGTTGTGCCACGGCACGCGCACCGATACGGGTGCCACGAATCACAGGCTCGCCGCCCTTGATGCTGGGGTCTCTCTCGATCCACTGCTCGCGCAGCCTCGCATAGCTCTCGGCCGCATGGACGGTGGCGCTGACCTCGGGTGACCAGCGCACGACGAGCGCACCGCTGATCTGCAGCTCGGAATTGCGCTCGGTGCGGTAGGGCTCGGTCTCCCGTACCCATCGCCTGATCTTGCGCTTGACCGTCACTGGCAGCGGCAGCGCCATCCTCTGCAGAAGGGCGAGCACGCCGACATCCTCGCTTGCAAGCCAGCTGTGCTCATGGCGTCTGTGGACGGTCACAATCTTCTGCTCGATCGCCTTATCGAGCGCGCCGAGCGGCACACGTGCGATCTCAACGACCTCGCGGCGCGTGAGCATCGGGTTGACGGCGGTCTTGGACATAAATCGCTCCTGGCAAGATGCAGTTTAGCGGGTGGATTGAGCTCGTCAACCGCAGAATGACCCGCTCCCACAAATGGGCTCAACGGCGAAAGCAGTGACACCGCGGCGCCTCGTGAGTAGGGAAGCCCTACGCCGGCTGACGCACGGCGTGCGCGGTGAGATCCGGCGGCGCTCCCTCCGCGGCAAAGCGCCGTTTGGTGCCGATGAGCGCGCCGGGGTCGAGAAGCCGACCAGGTCCGTGAAGAGCACCGCGAACATCGATGTCGCCGCGGCCGCGGCGCTCGGAAAGGTCTGCCACCCCTGCAGCGTCGCCAGCCCGAGCTCCCCGAGCACGCCCGGATCGTCGTTTCTCAGCACAACGAGCTCGCGCGCGGTGAGATGCGCTGAGCGACCGCGGGCGACAGCGAGCCTCACCGCACGAGGCGACGCCCGCCGCTATGATTTCATCAGATGATGAATTTATCGGCCGGGCACGCAGTTGAGGCGCACGATCTGAGCGTGCGGCGCGGTGGCCGCGAGGTTGTGCACGGCGTTACGTTTGCGCTGCCCGCCGGTCGGATCACCGGACTGATCGGGCCGAGTGGCGGCGGCAAGACAACGCTGATGCGCGCGATCGTCGGCGTGCAGCGCCACGTCCGCGGTGAGGTGAGTGTGCTCGGGATGGCGCCCGACAGCGCCGCGCTGCGGCGTCGCCTCGGCTATGGCACCCAGTCGCTTGCCGCCTACGAAGACCTCAGTGTCCGCGAGAACCTCGAGTATTTCGCCGCGCTCGTCGGCACGAGACGCGGGCAGGTCCACGAGTTGCTCGCGCGCGTCGATCTGCAGACGACCGCGGATCGGCTCGTGCGCTCGCTGTCCGGTGGCCAGCGCTCGCGTGTCTCGCTCGCGACAGCGCTGCTGGGCGAACCGGAGCTGTTGGTGCTCGACGAGCCGACGGTCGGCCTCGACCCGGTACTGCGCGAGCGCCTGTGGGGGCTGTTTCGGGAGCTCGCCGGAGCCGGGGTGACGCTACTGGTCTCGAGCCACGTCATGGACGAGGCCGCGCGCTGCGATGAGGTGCTGCTGGTGCGCGACGGGCGCGTCCTCGCGCAGGCAACGCCGGCGGAGCTCACCCAGCGCACCGGCGCCGAGGACCTGGAGCAGGCATTTCTGCGGCTAGTCGAGGAGCGACCGTGAACGGCACGACGGCGACCGCAACGCGGGTCCTGCGCCAGCTACGCCACGACCCGCGCACGGTCGGTCTGTTGCTCGGCGTCCCCGCCGTGCTGATGACGATCCTGAAGTTCGTCTACGAGCACAATCCCGTCGGCTTCGAGCGGGCCGGCCCAGTGCTGATGGTGATCTTCCCGCTCGTCACGATGTTCCTCGTCTCCTCCGTCGCGCTATTGCGCGAGCGCACGACCGGAACACTCGAACGTCTCCTGACCACCCCACTGAGCAGGCTTTCCCTGCTTGCCGGCTACGCGCTCGCCTTCACACTGCTGGCCACCCTCCAGGCAGGCATCGTCACGGCACTGAGCCTCGGCACGCTCGGCCTGAGCCTATCCGGCAGCACCGCGCTGGTCGTGATCCTCGCGACCGCCGTCGCGCTGCTCGGACTCGGCCTCGGACTGCTCGCCAGCGCATTCGCGCACAGCGAGTTCCAGGTCGTGCAGTTCTTCCCAGCCACGATCCTGCCACAGCTCTTGCTCTGCGGCCTGCTCGTCTCCCGTGCGCACATGGTCGGCGTGCTACACGCGATCTCCGACCTACTGCCCATGTCCTATGCGGTGGACGGCATCCACCACCTCGCCCAGGAACCAGGCGCGAGCACAGCTGCCCTCGGCGACCTGGCGATCGTGCTCGCGTTCGCCCTCAGCGCGATCCTGCTCGGCGCGCTCACGCTCAAACGGCGCACCGACTGATGCCCGGCGGACGTAGAGCGGGCCCGACCCGCACACGCCAGGAAATCCTCGACGCGGCCCGCGACGCCTTTGCCGCGCGCGGCTACGACGCCGTCAGCCTGCGCGCGATTGCGCGCCAAGCCAAAGTCGACCCTGCACTGGTGCACCACTTCTTCGCCGGCAAGTCAGAGCTGTTCGCCGCCGCCCTGCAGCTACCCGTCGATCCCAAGCCCTTCCTCGCCGCGCTCCTCGCCGGCGAGCCCGACACCCTCGGAGCCCGACTCGTACTCGCCCTGCTCGAGCTTTGGGACCGCCCCGACGGCTTCCAAGGCTTCCTCGGACTCATCCGCGGCGCGGTCTCCAACGACGACGCCGCACGATTGCTGCGCGAGTTCGTCACCCGCGAGATCCTCGGGCCCATCGCCACCGCCGCCGCACCCGACGCCCCACAAACCCGCGCCGCACTGGCAGGCTCGCAAATCATCGGCCTGGCAATGGCCCGCAAGATCGCCCGCATCGAACCAATCGCAACCGCCGACCCCGCATGGCTCGCCACCGCCATCGGCCCCACCATCCAGCACTACCTCACCGCACCACTGCCACGCGCCCGCAAACGCGGCACGTAATCGCCATCGCGTCTGTCGCTGGCCGCGGGCGCGAGCAAGCAGGTGTCGATCGCACTGAGCAAGGCCGGCGCGGCGTTCCTGCGATCCCACCCGGGGGCGCGCGCGAAGATCGCTGTCACCGTGTCGGCCTCCGGCGGCGCCACAGCGAGCAGGACACGGACAGCGAAACTACAGCTGCCCACGCGCCACGGACACCGCTAGCGCGCGGTCGCGTCGAGGGCATTTCCGAGCACTCTCGGGCAAGATGCCAGGGATGCGCAGCGACAAGCCCCACGCGGTCCTCTTCGATCTCGATGGGGTGCTGGTGGACTCGCGCGCCGCCATCACCGGGTGCATCAACCACGCGCTTGACGCACATGGGCTCCCCGAGCATCCACCGGCATCGCTGCACCGCTTTATCGGGCCGTCCCTCACCGCTGCGTTCGCCGAGCTGACGCAGCAGCCGTCAGGCTCCGCGCTCGTCCATTCCTGCCTCGGCAGCTACCGCGCCAGGTACGCCACGGTCTCCCTGCTGGATACGACGGTCATCCCAGGCATCCCCGACGCGCTCGCGAGACTGGCATCGAACTACCGGCTCGCCGTCGCCACATCCAAGCCGCTTGCCTTCGCTGAGCCGCTGCTGGGCGTACTGGGGCTGCGCGACCCGTTCGAAGCGATCGCCGCGCCGGACCTGAGCGCCCATGGCGAGAACAAGGCCGCGGCGATCCGCGCCGCGCTGACGGCGCTCGAAGCCGAGCGCGCGGTGATGGTCGGCGACCGCGCATTTGACATCCTCGGCGCCCATGCCTGCGCGATCCCCGCCATCGGCGTGTCCTGGGGCATCGGCAGCGTAGAAGAGCTCGCAACCTCGGGGGCCGACGCGATCGTCGATGCGCCGTCCCAGTTGCCCGATGCAGCCCATAAGATGCTGCTGTGAGCAACCCTCCGGCGACAACGGTCGAGCACACCTCACATCCTCTGTTCGCCCGCGTCTACGCGCGGGTCGCCGAGATCGGCGAACGTCGCGGCGGCGCCGCGCATCGACGCGAGCTGCTCACGGGACTGCATGGCCGCGTGGTAGAGGTCGGCGCCGGCAGCGGCGCGAACTTCAAGCACTATCCAACTTCGGTCAGCGGAGTGGTCGCCGTGGAGCCCGAGCGCTACCTGCGCGAGCGCGCGCAGGTAGCCGCAGCAAGAGCCCCGGTTCCCATCACCGTCGCAAACGGCGGCGCCGACGCTCTCCCCGGCGAAGCGGAATCCTTCGATGCCGGAGTCCTCGCGCTCGTGCTGTGCACGGTTCCCGACCAGCAGCGTGCGCTCGCGGAGGTCCGCCGCGTGATCCGTCCCGGCGGCGAGCTGCGCTTCTATGAGCACGTCATCTCAGAGTCCGCGTGGGAGGCACGCTTTCAGCGACTCGCCGACCGGACCATCTGGCCCAGCCTGGCCGGCGGCTGCCACCTCGCACGAGACACCGGAGCCGCGATCGAGCAGGCAGGGTTCCAGATCGAGAAGCTCGAGCGCTTCCGCTTCAGCCCCGCCGCGTTCCTACCATCCGACCCGCATCTTCTCGGCGTGGCGCGCCGCCTCGCCTAGCGCGATGGCATTCTGGCAGGCCACTGGCTATGAGCGCCAGCAAAGTCGAGCGCGGTTCGTGCGCTCAGCCGGCGGGCACTCGCCCCAAAGCTAGCGCTCGCCGTCCCAGTAGTCGCGCTTGCCGTCCGCGCGCCTGAGCATCACCTCGTCGTCGGAGTTGCCGGGCCAGACACCGATCTTGTCGCTGTCGGGATAGACCGCGACGGCGGGCTCGCGTGCGCTCGAGAACATCACGATCCGCGACGGCGCGTCGCCGCGATTGGTCGCCTTGTGAGCGCCGGCAGGGCCGGGACAGAAGCACACCATCTCGCCCTCGGCGAGCTCTTCCTCGCCTTGCGGTGTGCGCACGACGATGGTGCCGCCGAGTACGAGTAACCACTCCTCCTCATACTCGTAGTGGTACGGGCAGACGCTCTCGCCCGGCGGGACCTCGTAGACCTTCGTCGCGAGCACCTTCCCTCCCACGGCCTTGCCGATGTCCGCTACCGCCGAGCGATAGCCCGCAGGGTCGCTCGCGTCGTAGGCGCAGTCGATGTCGAGCGCGTTTGCCCTGAGCACCGGTCGATCTTTGCAGGTCGAGTCGGCCGTCGCGCGGCCGTCGCGGCCGTCGCTACTGTCGCGGCCCGTCGCACGCGCGAAGCCCTCCCGTTCCCACGTCTGTCATGGTATGCTGGCGTTAGCCAAGTGAATACTTAGCTCGGCGTGAGGGGAACAGTGCCGGACCACCGACTCGTGAGGAAGACGCGCATGGCGGAGAGGTCTACGGGGAGGAGCGCGACGCGGCAGCTGGCCGAGCGAGCCCTGCTGCCGACCACGAGCGCGCTCGAGGAAGTCGGGGAGATGATGCTGCTGACACGCAGGACGATCTCATCCGCGCTGCGCCCCCCTTACCCCTACGGCGAGGAGTTCGTGTCGCAATTCCTGTTCGTGCTGCGACTGGTGTGGTTCCCGCTGCTGATCACGACGCTCGCGATCAACTACGGCGCGCCGGGGCTGCAGGCCGCGAACTTCCTGCGGCTCTTCGGCGCGACCGATCGGTTGGGCGGCTTCTTCGTACTCGCGGCGATCCGCGAAATCGGGCCGCTGATCACGTCGATCGTGCTCGCGGGGATCGCCGGCACCGCAATCACCGCCGACCTCGGGGCACGCAAGATCCGCGAGGAGCTCGACGCGCTGCAGGTGCTCGGCGTGGACCCGGTCAAGAACCTCGTCGTGCCGCGGTTTCTGGCGCTGATGCTCATTACCGGGCTGTTCGATCTGTACGCGTTGCTGTTCGGCATCTTCGGCGGCATCCTCGCCGCGATCCACGTCGAACAGCCGCTCGGCCCGTTCTGGGCGACGCTGTTCGCCAACGCCACGTCCACCGATCTCTGGGGGTCGGTGCTGAAGACGATGATCTTCGGGGCGATCATCGCGATCGTCTGTTGCTACAAGGGCATGACCGCATCGGGGGGCGCCGAGGGCGTGGGCAGGGCGGTCAACCAGGCGGTCGTCGTCTCGTTCCTCGCGGTCGGCTCGTTCAACTACGTGTTCACACAGACGCTGCTCGCCACGCATCCCGACATCCTGGTGATCAAGTGAGGCGGCCGATGACCTTCGCCCAGCGGCGTCCTCGGTCGCTCGCGTGCAAAGCACGCCACGCTCCCTGCGTCCTTGCTGGACTCGGCCCCCGACCGCCTCGTCGTGAGGGGTAATGAACCGATGAAGGAACTCTTGGCGTTGCCGCGCGAATGGGTCACCGCGACGGGTGAGATCGCAAGCTTCGCGGGCCACGTCGTGCGCGACGTGTGGGGGTTGCGCGTGCTGCGCTTCGCCGGCGAGGCGCTGCGCCAGGCGGGCATCCTGATCGTGGGCTCGACGCTGATCATCTGGGCGCTTGTGTTCATCGTCGGTCTGAGCACGTGCGGCATCGAGGGCGCATACTTCCTGCAGGCCCAGGGCGCTCCGTCCTACACCGGCGTGTTCACCGCCCTGTGCGATCTGCGCGAGGCCGTGCCGTACGCGTTCGGATACATGATGTCCGCAAAGGTCGGCACCGGGATCGTTGCCGAGCTCGGCGCGATGCGGATCAGCGAGGAGATCGACGCGCTGGAGGTCATGGGCTTCGACTCGATGACGTTCCTGTGCGGCACGCGGCTGCTGGCCGCGTGGATCGTGCTGCCGTTCATGTACGTCGTCGGGATCGCCGTCGCGTATCTCGCCTCCTACATCGCGGTGGTGTTGCAGATCGGCTCCGTGTCCGCCGGGGGATATCTGTTGGCTTTCTGGGAGTTCCAGAGTCCACCCGACCTGCTGTTCAGCCTCATCAAGGGAATGTCGATGGCGACCACGATCGTGTTGGTGGGCTGTTACTACGGCTACAACGCCAGCGGCGGTCCGATCGGGGTGGGCGCGGCCACCGCGAAGTCGATGGTGCTCAATCTGGTCCTGGTCACGCTGATCGGAATGCTCGGGACGCAGATCTTCTGGGGCACCAACCCGCGGGTCCCGATCGGAGGATGAGTGCGCCGCGACGCCGTCCCCTCCCCCCTCGCCCGCCGCCCCGGGCGCCGGATGCTCGTCGCGATCGCGCTCGGCTGCGCGTGCGCGGCGCTCGCGGGGATCGCGTGGGCGGCCGGCGGCGATGCGCTGATCGTAAAAGAGGCATTCACGCCGGACCGGCTGGGCGCGGCCGCGAACCTCTCGATCACGGCGAGCTTCGCGTCGAGCGCCGATGTGCCGCCGTCGCCAATCGAGATGCTCACGCTTTACGCCCCGGCAGGGCTGGGGATCCAGGCGCGCGGCGCGGGGACCTGCACCATGGTGACGCTCGAACAGCGAGGTCCCGCGAGCTGCCCGGCGGACTCACGGGTCGGCTTCGGGGGTGGCGTCGCGGTAGTCGCGCTCTCAGGTCAGCTCGTACGCGAGCCGTTCACACTCGATTTCTTCTTCGGGTCCACCGCACACGGACACCTGCGCTTGCTTACCTACGTCAGCGGTAGCTCCCCGATCACGACCGGGTTTGTCGTAGTAGCGAAAGAGATCCCCACGCACAAGCCGTACGGACTCGGCTTCAGCGCTCGCCTTCCCCAGGTCTCGACGGTGCCCGGCGCCTCTAACGCCTCCGTGGAAAGCGCGTTCGCGACACTCGGCGCGAGCGACGTCGCCTACTTCGAGACCATCCACGGCCGCCGCACGCTCGTCCACGTCAAGGGGCTGACCGTGCCAAGGAGATGCCCGCCCGGCGGCTTTCCGACGCGCGCCGCGATCGAGTTCACCGACGGCTCCACGCTCACCGTCAACCCAACGATCCCATGCCCGCGAGGCTGACCCTTCGTGTGCGGCCGCCGACAGCTCGCGCGTGTGCGTGCGCAGGGCTGCTCGCGGTGACGACGAGCGTCGCGCTCCCGTGGGTGACGCCGGCCCGCTCCGCGTCGTCGAACGGCACGCAGGCTCCGCGCACGAGCGGCGCGCAAGCCGTGGGCACGAGCGGCGCGTCGGCGAGCGGCGCGTCGGCGCCCGGCACGAGCGGCGCGTCGGCGAGCGGCGCGTCGGCGCCCGGCACGATCGCCGCGGTGTTCCATCCCGACAGGCTCGGCGCGCAGGGCTCGTTCACCGTGGCGCTCGACCTCACCGGCGGCGGAACGACCGACCCATCGCCGCTGCTCAGCGCGGTCCTGCGGCTGCCCGCCGGGCTCGGTGTCGAAGTCCCGCGCCTGCGCGCCTGCGAGCCCGAGCGACTACGCCTCCTCGGCGCGAGCGGTTGCCCGCCCCAGTCGCGAATCGGCGTCGGGCGCGCGCTCGTGCGTGCATCGCTGGGCTCGCTGCTGCTCGAAGAGAGCATCTCGCTGTGGGTGTTCCTCGGCCCGCTGCGCAACCTGCAGGCGACGTTCGAGATGCTCGCGCAGGGCTACACGCCGTTTGACGAGCGCGTGGTGTTGAGCGGCGCGGTGCGCCCCGACGAGCCGCCCTACAGCGAAGACCTCGTGCTGTCCGTGCCCACGATCCCGACGCTGCCGCTCGAGCCGGACGCGTCGATCGCCTCGATGTCGCTGACGATCGGGGCCAGCCGGCGCGCGGCGCGCGAAGCGAACACGACCGTCGAGCCGACCCGCTGTCCACCCGGCGGCTTTCCCTTCGCCGCCGAGCTCGCATACGCGGACGGATCGACGCAGACCATCTCGACGACCAGTCCCTGCCCAGGATGAACCGCCGCAAGGACCATCCCACAACCGGCTTCTGCCCACGATCGACCCAGAAAGGCACGACAGATGCGAAATGAAAGTAGGAAAAATAGTGGTGGGCGCATGCGCCTGCTCCCTGTCGCGGCGGTCGTCTCACTCGCGGCGATCCCGGCATGGGTGACTCCTGCCCTGAGCGCCCCGCAGGCACGCCCCGCCGCCACACGCGCACGCGCCACGATCGCAAGCTCCCAGCAGGCGCAAGCCGCCGGCGCGCGTGGCGCGCGGGTGCTCTCGCTCAACGAGAGCGGCAGCCTTCACCTGACGAGCAAGCACGGCTTCACACTCAACGAGCAGGGTCTCGGGTCGGGCACGGTGAAAGGCACGATCTACGTCCATCTGACGATCGTCTCCAGTCGCCGCGTCACCGCCGAACTGAGCATCTACCCGAGCGGCGGCTCGATCACGGCCACGGGAAGCGCCGGCTACCGCAAGGAAGCCACGAACGCGCGTTTCGCCGGCACGATGTCGATCGAGCGCGGCAGCGGCAGCTACGCGCACGCACGAGGCTCGGATCTGAGTTTCAGCGGCACCATTCAGCGCTCCAACGACGCGGTCACCGTGCACGTGGCGGGCAGCGCCGTTGACTGAGAGCCGACAGCACGCGTCGCACGGGCAGGAGCCGCGAGGGCAGCCGCGTGGGCACGCTCCCGACCGGCACGAGTCGCGCGAGCCACGCGAAGGCGGACAGCCCATGCTGGAATTGCGCGACCTCGTCAAGCACTACCCGAGCTTCGGCGGGGAACCGGTGCGCGCCGTCGACGGCGTATCGCTGACTGTGCGCGCCGGCGAGATGGTCGCGCTGTACGGGCCGAGCGGGTCGGGCAAGACGACGCTGCTGCTGATGATCGCGACCCTGCTCGCGCCGACATCGGGGGCCGTGCTGATCGGCGGCCGCGACACCGGCCTGCTCTCAGAGCGCGAGGCGTCGCGCTTCAGGCTCACGGAGCTCGGCTTCATCCGCCAGAGCTTCGACCTGCTGCCGGGCGTCAGCGCGATCGACAACTCGGTCCTCAAGCTGCTCGGCGCGATGCGCTGGCGCCAGGCGCGGCGCGAGATCGAGCCGTTGCTCGCTCGCCTTGGATTGGGCGAGCGACTGCACCACCGCTCGGAGACGCTCTCGATGGGTGAGCGCCAGCGCGTGATGATCGCGCGCGCCCTCTCCACCAAGCCACGCCTGCTGCTCGCCGACGAGCCGACCGGGAGCCTCGACACGCAGCGCGGCCGCGAAGTGCTCGAACTGCTGCGCGAGCTCTGCCGCGAGCGCGGTGTCGCGGTCGTGCTCGTCAGCCACGATCCGATGGCCGCGCGCTACGCGGACCGCGTGCTGGTGTTGCGCGACGGGCAACTCGGAGACTACGATGCCGAGCCCGTCACCGGCACGAGCGTGGCGCTGGCGTGAAGCTCTCGAATGTCCTGTTGCTCTACCGCGTGCGGCTGCGCGCACGCGCCGCGCAGGAGTGCCTCGCGATCGTGGGCATCGCGGCGGGCGTCGCGCTGCTGTTCGCCTCGCAGGTCTCGAGCTCGAGCCTGCGGGGCTCCGTCGGCGAGCTCGAGCACGGGATCGTCGGCAACGCGACGCTGCAGCTCGCCGCGCGCGACCCGCACGGCGTGACGGAAGGCATGGTGGAGCGCGTGCGGCGCCTGGCCGGCGTGCGTTTCGCCGCGCCGCTGCTCGAAGCGTACGCGCAGGCGAGCGGACCGCACGGCAGCGAGTCGGTCCAGCTCGTCGGCGCCGATCAGAGCCTCTCGGCGCTGGGAGGCACCTTCGTGCCGCACAGCGAACTCACCCCGTTCGGAGGGGTCGGCGCGGTCGTCATCGCGGCGCCGCTCGCGCGCGCGCTGGGAGTCGTGCGCTTCGGTCAAGAAGTCACGTTGCGGCTCGCCGGCCACACCGTCCAGGCACCGCTCTACGCCCAGCTCGACGAACGGCAGATCGGCCAGCTCGCGCGCAGTCCCGTCGTGATCGCCCCGCTGTCATACGTCCAAGAAATGACCGGGCTGCAAGGACGCGTGAGCCGCGTCCTCGTCCAGCCGCAGCCGGGCGCGCGGGCGCGCGTGCAGGCCGAGCTCGACGCGCTCGCCGCGGGCCGGGCGAACGTCGAGCCGATCGGCTACGAAGCGACCCTCTTCGCCAACGCCGCGAGCGCGAGCAACCAGTCCAGCGCGCTGTTCTCCGCAATCAGCGCGCTGGTCGGATTTCTGTTCGCGTTCAACGCGACGCTGCTCACAGTCCCCGCGCGGCGGCGGCTGATCGTCGATCTGCGACGCGAAGGCTACGGGTCACGAACGGTGATCGCAACGCTCTGCCTCGACGCGCTCGTGCTCGGCGTGGTCGCCTCCGCGCTTGGTATCGCGCTTGGTGAGCTGCTTTTCAGATACGTGCTGCGCTCGGACTCCGCCTTCTTCTCGCTCGCCTTCACCGTCGGCTCCGAGCAATCCGTCAGCTTCACCGACGTCGCGATCGCCGCGGGCGGCGGCATGCTCGCGGCGCTCGCGGCGGTGCTCAGCCCCCTGCGCGCAGTCCTCTCCCACGACCCGCTCGCCGCTACCGACGAGCACGAGCAAGCTGGCGCGAGGTGGAGCGGCGCGGGCACGGCACTGGCCGGGCTTGCCTGTCTCGCGGCGGCCAGTGCGTTGCTCGCGATCGAACCCGACGCCGCGATTCCGGGCATGGTGCTGATGATCGCGGCGCTGCTCTGCGTATTGCCGCTGATGCTGCGCGCGACGCTCGCGCTCGCGGCGTGGCTCGCCGCGCTGCTCGTCAGTCCCGTAGGACACATCGCGCGGATGGAGCTGAGCGCCGGGCGCGCGCGAGCGGTCGCGATCGCGGCGACCGGCGCCGTCGCTGTCTTCGGCAGCGTCGCGATCGGAGGCGCGCACCGCGACCTGCTCGCCGGCCTGCGCGCGGCCGCGCGAGAAACGACCGCGGCCGCACAGGTCTGGGTGGCACCGGCCGGCTCCTACAACCTCTTGCTGACCACCCCGTTTCCGCCGCTCGCGCAGGCCCGCCTGCGGCGCGTCGCAGGGGTGCAGTCGGTTGGGCTCTATCGTGGCGGTCTGCTCGACTACGGTCGGCGGCGCGTGCTCGTCATCGCCCCGCCCCTCACGACGCGCTCGCTGCTGCCCACCGGGCAGCTGCTCGGCGGCGACGCGCACAGGGTGCAAGCGCTCGTGCGCACCGGCGGCTGGATCGTCGTCTCGCGGGCGATTGCCGCAGAACACCACCTGCGCGTCGGGCAGAGCGTCACGCTGCCAACCCCCAACCCGACCGGCCTGCGCGTCGCCGCGCTGTCCACCAACATCGGCTGGGAGCCCGGCACGATCGTGATGAGCGCACCGACCTACGCGCAGGCGTGGGGCAGCGCGGACGCAAGCGCATACGCGATCGAGCTCGCCCCCGGCATCGCGCCCAGCGCCGCCGCGCGTGCGATCAAGGGCGCGTTGGGGGCGAGCCAGCAAGGCGCGCTGGCCGTACAGACTGCGCGGCAGCGAAGCGGTGCGCTGGACACGCTCGACACGCGCGCACTCGCACGCCTCACCCAGATCGCCACGCTGATCCCGATCTTCGCGACCCTCGCGATGGCCGCGGCGATCGGCGCGATGGTGTGGCAGCGGCGAGCGCGCCTGGCGAAGCTCAAGCTCGAGGGTCTCGCGCGCGCGCAGCTGTGGCACACGATCCTGCTCGAGAGCCTGCTCCTGCTCGGCGCCGGCTGTGTCACCGGCGCCCTCTTCGGCCTCTACGGCCAGCGCCTCGCCGACCGCGCACTCGCGCAGACGATCGACTTCCCACTCGCGCAGTCGCTCAGCCCCCTACCCGCGCTCGCGAGCCTCGGCCTCGTGATCGCCGCCGCGCTCGCGGTGCTCGCGCTCCCCGGGTATCTCGCGACGGGCGTGCCCGCGAGCGTCGCGCTACAGGAGTGAGGGGATGCCCGGGGCGTCTCTCCGACATTCCGCGAGGATCGCCGCCCAGTCGTTGCTGGCATGCAGCTCGGCAATCAACGACGCGAGCGTCACCTCGATCCGGGTCCACGCCATACAGTCGTTCTGCATCGTGAGGTATCGCAGCGCGTTGGCCGAGGGCCCGGTTGGCGAGAACCGGTGCTCGATCCAGCTCGCCGCGTACTCCGGGGTGAACGTAAACGGCTGCTCCGCCCACAGATACCGCAAAGGCTCGTGCCACCAGGTGAACACTTCCTCGGGACTGACGGGGTCCGATGATCGCCAGTATCCGGCCTCCACGCACGCCCTCCACGTTCCAAGCACATCGCCGCGCAGGCCCGCCTGCATGATCGCCTTCGCCATTTCGATCCGCTCGCGAGGGAAGCGCTGTACGCAGCCAAAGTCCAGGAAGCTCACGCTCCCGTCGTCGTGGAACAGGTAGTTGCCGGGGTGCGGGTCGGCGTTGATCATGCCGAGCTGCTCATGCGAGCCGTACACGAAGCGCCAGATCACCTCCGCCCACTGGTTGCGCAAGCTCCCCTCCGCCCCGACGGCCTCGCTCCAAGCGCGCCCTCGACGGAGCTCCTGGGTGAGCACACGACCGGTGCACAGCTCGCCGACGACCTCCGGCACGTGGATGAAGGGGTGCCCGCGGTACTGCGCGGCGAACTTGGCCTGAGTGGCCGCCTCGAGCCGGTAATCGAGCTCCTCGACGATGCGCGCACCGATGTCGCGTGCCGCGACGCGGACGTCAGCGTTCAGCCGGCGCGTGTAGAGACCTCCGAGCAGAGTCAGGAACGTCGCCAACAGCTGCGTGTTCTTCAGGTCCGCACGAATCGCCTCGGCGACCCCGGGATATTGGATCTTCACGGCCACCGCGCGGCCGTCGCGCAACCGCGCCGCATGCACCTGACCGATCGACGCGGCCGCCAGCGGCTCCCAGTCGAACTCCGCGAATGCGGCCTCGGTCCGCCGCCCGAGCTCATGCTCGAGCACCGCGCGCGCGAGCGCGGGCGCCATCGGCGGCGCTTCGTCGCGCAGTCGCGCCAGCGCCTCGCGGTAGATCGAGTGGAACTCATCCGGCACCGCGGGCCCGGCGGAGACGAACGAGAGCATCTGCCCAGCCTTCATCAGCGCGCCCTTGGAGCGACCGAGCAACTCGGTATAGCGCTCCGCCGTGCGGACATGGAACTCGGTGCTGTCCGCTCCCGTCAGCTTGCCACGCAGACCAACCACGGCCGCCTCGCCGGCGGTGCGAGCGCTCAGAGCCGCCAGCGGGGCCGTGCGCCGCAAGCGCCCGCGGGCGATGTCACCACCCTTCACCAGCGCATCATCTGTATCTCGGGACAGCCCGGCGTCGGACATCAGCTCATCTCCCTTTTCGACACTGACTTCAGCTAAGTGTATCCTTAGTCGTGGCCATTCGATGTCAAGCACTACTCCGACACGCGAGCGCATCGTCGACGAGGCGATGCGCCTCTTCAGCCAGCACGGCTACGCCGCCACCAGCATCGCCAAGATCGAAGCCGCGGCGGGACTCACAGCGGGAGCGGGCGGGCTCTACCACCACTTCGCGAGCAAGGAAGCGGTGCTCGCCGCCGGCATAGAGCGCCAGCTCGCGCGCCTCGGCGCGCTGCGCGAGATCCGCACCGTGCTCGGATCGCTGGGCGACCTCAAAGCCGAACTGACCCTGACCGCGCGCTACGTCCTCGCCGAGCTCGACAGCGAGTCCGAGCTGCTGCGCATCCTCGCCTCCGACGCGCGCAACCGCCCCCAGCTGCTGACCACCGCGGTCGAGCAGCTCGTGAGCTCCACCTTCGCCGGCTTCGCCACCTGGATCGCCGACCGCGCCGAGCGCGCGATCCCCGACGACGAGGCAAAGGCGATCGCCGCCTTCGGGCTCGGGTCCCTGCTCTGCACCCGCCTGCTGCGCGACGTCCTCGCCATTCCCTCCCAAGTCGAGGACAACACGCTCGTCGACACCTGGGTGCAGATGATGGCCGCGGCGCTGGCCGCCCCCCCGCGGGTCTGAACGCGGGTTAGCGCGTTCCACAGCGCTGGAGCTCGTCAGCCGGCGGCGTCTCGGCCCGAGACGCGGCCGGCGGCGTCCGGTTGAATCCGATCAGTTCGGGGCACCACTGGCGCGAGACTGGCGCGAGGTTTCACGCCGCCAGCCGCAGGCGCCGGCCATCGCCGAGCTGCGCGAGGTAGGCGTCCGTCCCCGTCCTGGCCTCGTCCAGCCCGCCAGGCATCAGGTGGCCGTAGGTGTCGAAAGTCATGGCGATCGTTGAGTGCCCCATGATGACGGCGAGCACCCGAGCGGATGACTTTCTGGGCTCGGCCGGTTGAGGCTTGGGCCTGCCGCGGCGGAAGGAGCGAGGCGTGACTACGTTTGTAGGCGTGGGAGGGGACGCGCTCGAACGCTGCGGCATCCCGGAGCCGATCCTTAGCGCATTGCCGCGATCTACGGGTCGAGCCCCTTGCCGGCCGCTGCCACACCGCCCAAAAATCGCGGCGGATCTCCCATCAAGGCGCTAGAAATGAAGCTATCGGCGTTATCGAGCTGAGCAATAGAGCCTTACTGTCGTCTGTCGATTCGCGCGGACCCGGATTGTCTGCGGCGTGCCGCATGAACGTTGCGGGCTGACCGCCGGCGGCTCCAAGGTCGCTTCAATCCGGTAGACGCCAGGAGCCATCGAGAAAAATATGTGGCCATTCTTTGTTTTCTTAGCACTCCGAAGGATTGTCTGTGCGTTGGATCGCACGCGTACCGTCGCATCATCGAATAGATGTGCTCGCGTGGCACGGCGAGGACCGCCGGAGAAATAGGTCAATACGCTGATGCCCGTTTTTCCGTGCTTTGACGACGATGGACTTGTTGGATGAGCCATAGCCACACCGGCCGTCGCGACCATCTGTGTGACGATAAGCACGAGCACGGTTGCTTTATTCATGGCCTCTCGTTTCAATAGCTCGCTCGTATTCGTAGTAGTGTTTTTCGTCAACGCTCTCGGCTGCAAAGAATCTATGTAGGGAGCAGCAGTCGTAAGGATATCCTGCGGTTTGTCCAGTCTCGACCCAGCCTCCTTCCCGGCCCTGCGGGCGCGACTACGACGCTGGAGCTGATCGGTGTTCTTTATGCCGGCCTCCCGAAGCGCCCATTTGGTCGCGGGCGCTAGCCCAAGTTGGGCGATCAACGCGTTTGTTAGAGTCCGTTGGCGTTCTGGCGACTCGTGGACTGCCTCGCCGAAGATGTAGGGAGCGAGGGGCCAGTCGGCCCAATCAAACGGGCCGGTGAGCGTCGCGGCCCACTCCTGCACGATCCTGACGTAGAGCGTCTGAGACAGGTCCGCCGGCCCCTGCAGGAGCGGACCGGGCGAGAAAGGGTTGCGCCCGGCCCGCTCCTGCGGGGGCGTAGGCCGAGCATCGCCTTCGCTGTGAATACCCCATCGCCGCCGCCTCGATCCTCGCTTGTGCTGGGGTCGCTTGCTGGCGCGTTGACGAGCCGGCCCATGCTGGCTCCAACGCTGCCGCAGGTCGGCAGGTATCCACCGCCAGCCGACCGGCTCGTCAGGGAATCACGACCAGCGGCCCGATTGAGCGGAGCGGACCTGCCGCCTGAGAGTACGGCCTTCCCGCTCTGTTTCGGACCACCTCTCTGCGGGTCCCGTTGCAAGCGGAGCCCGTTCCTCCCGTGGGCGGCGCCCTGCCAGTTGCGATCCCATCGCGCCATGCGCGTCGATCCTGCCGTATCAAACCCAAGAATTCCAATTATTGCGTTCTGGTCTTAAAAACGGCGTTCTGATCTAAACATTTGGCGCTAAAGCCGCATGATTTGGGGTGCTCCTGCCTGCGAGCACGCGCCCGCTTGTAGCGCGCTCGCGCAGCACGACGCGACCTCCGGCGTGCGGCGTGACGATCACGCTGCGCCATCGCGCCCGCTCGACCACCGAGGCAGCCGGCATGATTCGGAGCCCGCGCAGGACGGTTTGGAGGATCGTGCGAAGCTCTAGCAGCGCTAGATGCCGGCCAGGGCACCGCTGGCGCCCGCCGCCCCACGGCAGCCATACGCGGGAGGCGCGCGACGGCGACTCTAGGAACCGCTCGGGCCGGAAGCTGTGCGGGTCGGGAAACAGAGCAGGGTCATGGTGCATAAGGTAGATGCAGCCGAGTAGCTGAGCTGGCGCGCGGTAGGTCCAGCCGCCTATCTCAATCGGCTGATTGACTGCCCTCGGCGCCGCGAACAAGAACACCGGCCGGTGGCGCAGCACCTCATTCACCGTCGCCTGCATGAACTCGTCGCTCTGGCCGTCGTCTATCTCAGCCGCCAACCGGTCCTGCACGTGCAGATTGTGGGCTAGTAGCTGCATCGCCCACGCAACCGCCGAGGCTGTCGTCTCGTGGCCGGCGATGATGACCGACACAAGATTGTCCCGCAGTTCCCTGGCCGTCATCGGCAGGCCGTCGAGGCGGGTGGCGTTTAGCAACATGTCGAGCATATCGCTGCCGCTCGGGCCGGCACGTCGGCGCCGCGCGACGATCGCGGCGATCAACTCGTCTACTCCGTCACGGTCGCACAAGAAACGCGACCATGCGCGACGCCATCCCGGCACCTGACGGAGGCGTGGCAGGTGTAGCAGAAGACTCGCTGTGACCGACAACATCGGGAGCATCCGGTCGCGCAGCCGCTCGATGGTTCGGTCATCGCCTGCGCCGAATACGGCTCTTAGCATCACAGTCAGCGTCAGCGAACATACCCGCGGATGTATCGCGGTCGGCGTATCGCGCGGCCAGGAACCCACTGCGTTGTTAGTCAGGTCGCCAACCATCTCGGTGTAGCCGGCTACCACCTGCGAGTGAAATGCCGGCATGATCGCATCCCGGCCGTTGATTCGCTCATCCTCCTCTCGCAGCATGAACGAAGTGTAACCAAACAGGGGGACCGTGACGGCAGCGCCGACGCCCGCGTGAAGGATCGCAAGGGGCGCCGTGACAACTGCTCGAATCTCGCGTGGGTCGGTCAAGAACACCAGCGGCGGCATATCAACCGGCTTGATGGTGAATCGGGGGCCGATATGAAGACGGCACCATTCCAGGTATTCCAAAGGTCGCCAACGGCACCAGGCTGTCTGAACTACCGACGGAAAGGGCGCCGTTGGCGGCAATTCCCGTGATCCTACCGTATCAGAGGGGCACGAATGTATAAGTCTCATTGATTCTCCTTTATGCGTCCGAGTCAACTTGAGCGTTGAGCGTAAGCCACCCGCCATAGTCGCAAGACCGGAAGCAGCAGGCCGACCAGCGGTCCACCAGCCCGGATAAGCGCGCGTGTCTCGTCACGCAGTGCGGATGAGCGCGCATCGTCCTTCGACAGATACAATGCAGCCATACTCGCTACGATCAACACGTTCCGCTCACCATCACGGAGAGCAGCGGCCTCCAACGCTGACCGACCCATGAGTTGCCCTACGCGAAGCGCAGTCATCGCAGGCGGGTAGTGACTAACATAACTATGTTCATTACTTGCCTCATCCTCACCTTGATCGACATAACTATCGAGCATCGTCGCCGTTGCCGATATCCACGGACTGTAGGCCCTACGAACTTGCTCCAGTTCAGCTACATTTACATGCGGCTTTGTGGCGGCAGCGAGTAGCGCGAAGATAGTCAACCCAGCGCTAGCCGCAGCGGTTAGCTCAAACCAGCTAGCGCAGCGTTCTGTAGGGAACTCGCACCTCGCCCAGCGTCTAAGCTCAATGTCACGTCGCGACGGGTCGGGGTCGTGATTGATAGCGAGCACCTGCGCACGGTTTGCCTCGCGCAGCACCAACGGACGCACCCCTTCGTATGACGGCAGCAGAGCACATTCGCGACGACAGAGTGAAACAAGTAAGCGCAGGTAGCCGCCGTCCCCCCGCCACGGGTGATATCGATAATGGTCCGAAATGGGCAGGTAAGGATCCAGAGCATCGACAAGAGCCAGGTGAAGATGTCGGCCGTTGACCGTCCCACGATCCGCGCCGCGCTCATTCATGCTGTCGAGGAAGTCCCACAAAATCTGGTAGGCCACGAGCAACCGTAGAAGTCGAAGATCGCGCGGGCTAGAAAGGATGCAAAAAAGCGCCGCGCCGTCAATGTTCACACGCTTGTGGGTGAACGAGGCCAGAGCGTCGTCGCGGATAGCGGAATCAGGGATACGGGCGGCTTGTTTCTTCCACCAGCGAATCTCGCGCGCGGCCAAAGGCAGTGTCCACGTCAGCTCCCGCGCTATAGCATGGCCCGTTACGCGTAGCTGGCGCGGGGAAAGCTGGGCCAGCGTCGGCGGCCCCGCGGCGCGTTTAGCTAGACGAACGGGCCGCTCGGGGTTGAACACGCACCATGAAATATCCCGCCAGTGATAGCACGACAACGGCGCCTGCACTGACGAGCGCGAACGTCGAGAGCGCCACGAGCGCTTCAACGTTGAAAGATGTCGGAAACCCGGTGACGCTTGCCAGCGCATGACTCATGAGAAGCTGTCCGTATACACCGAATAGCGCACCTGTGGAGCAGCCTACACCGAGAAGGATTGCGCCCTCCCAAAGCAACCAGTGGCGTAGGACGGGACGCTTGAAGCCGAGGGATCGAAGACGTGCGACATACGCCCGTCGCTGCCATATAAGCGACCCAAGAGCACCTGCAATCGCGAGCATCGCGGCTATCAGCACAAGTACACGAATCTGCTCTAGCCTCAACAAGCCCTGGCGCGCAACCGCAAACTGCCGCTGGTCTCGTTCGGCGCGCGTTTCTACAAGTAGGCCACTATTGGCTCCTAGCGCTCTCTCGACAGCCCCACGGACTGCCGCTGGCTGTGCGCCGGCGGCGGTGGCGATCTCGTACCCGCTGGGTTCGCTGCTGCCCCAGGCCGCAGCATAGGTGGTGGCGTTTACGATCACCGCGCCGGGAGGCCATCCGAGATTCGTGGAAAGTGCGGCGACGCGCAGCCGCGTCGGCACAGGCGACGGCAACGTGAAAGCCTCTCCGACATGTAGATGATGTTCGGCCGCCAGCTCGCTTGAGAGCACCGCCCACCCGCCTTCACGGAGTCGTGCATCCGCGAGCGTAAAATCACCGAAGGCAATCTCGCGCGGCGGCATGAGTTGGCCGCCGCTCGGGGACGGGCCGAGGACCCAAAGCCGCCTATCGCCCCAGGTGAGGAAGCTCCCCCGGTATTCGCTCACACTCTTGACCCCCGGTACACGGGCCAGCATCGCACGGCCTCCGGGATCAGAAAAGGGTGTGGTCACTAGAACATTTGATTCGCCGCGTGGAGTCACCCATATGTCCGCCCCCGAGTCGATGCCGCTTGCCGAGGCATCTAGCCCGTGCTGCAAATTGCGCTGCGCTCCCTGGATCGAGACGACGCCAAAGCAAGCCACCGCAGCAGTTGCGATGATCGCGAGCGATCGAACACGGGTCTTGCGCGCCCGCAACTGAATGAGCGCCACGCGAGGGGAAGGGCGATTGAGAATCGGCTGCACACGACCAAAGCCCTTGACTACCGCGTCGAACAAGAACGGCAGGGTACACAGGAGCGCGATCACGAGCGTGATGTTGCCCAAGTTTGACGCGGCCGGATGGACGAGCAGAATCACCGTTGTGCAAGCGAACGCAGCAACACCAAGCACGGCCCGGCCAATCACAAGCCACGGATGGCTGAGAGCGCCGTGCCACGCGGCGGGCATAAACGTGTCGCGCAACGGCAGAAGAACTCCAGCGCAGGCCGCGGCCATGCCAGCCGCGACCGCCTCAGCTATGCACTGCCACGAGACGATCCGTGACGACCCGACCGGGAATGCGAATGACAAGTAGCCGGCGGCCTGATGAAACACGCTGATCGATAGCGCCTCTCCGAGCGCAAGCCCGAGTGCGCACGCGATGACTCCGACTATCGCAGCATCGAACAAGAGAAGCTGCAAAGACATTCGGCGAGTAGCGCCCTGGTCGCGAAGGTGGTTGAGTAGCCGACGGCGGCGCGGGACCGTGATCAGCATTGCGTTCGCGGCGAGCAGGAATCCAACGATCGCGCTAATGGCCGAAAACAACGTCTCACCCTGGTTCTCTGGCAATGCGGCCACGCTAAACAACTTGGCGTCCCAATCCGCCGGCTCCACGTTCACATGCGCCCCTGAGGCAAGGCGGCTCAGGCCGTCCCGCACTTCCTTGTTCCGCCCGTGAGCGACCTGAACAAAGATGCGAGTTATCCGGCCCGTCATGCCGGTTAGCTGCTGCGCATAGGCAACCGGGGCGAGTGCAACGGGGCTATCCACCAGACTACCTATATCTCCGCTTCCGAGAGTCGCACCGAGCAGGGTGGGTACAACTCTCGCTCCGACCTGCACGGTCATGGTCTGAAATGCTCCCACGCCGAGCGCATTTGCGATAGGCGACGGAAGCGCAATTACTCGCTGTGCTGCGAGCTGCTTGGCGCTGAATCGACGTAGAAGCGGGCCACCGAAATCTGCGAAGCGGGGATCAATGCCGATCAAGTCCACCGACCGCGTTTGCCCGTTCGGCCCAATCACCTGTGCCTCTTGGTCAAGTACCGACAGCGCGACCTTGACTCCAGGAACCCGCCGGACTTCACTCAGCAGATGTCCACTGACACCCGCAGGCCCTCGCGCGTCAAGCTGGTACTGCGTATTCCCGACGAGCTGGGAACTAAGCTTTTGTACCGAATGCGTGAGACTGGTGGACGCGACCTGTGAGGCAAACAGCAAACCCACGCCGACCGCTATCCCGAGGATCGCACAAGCGTCCTGCACGAGCACATTACGGCTACGCAGCCGCGAGCGGTAGATAAAGAGTAGATTCTCAAAACTCAACCGGCGCCGCTTTCGTCCGACCTGCGGCGCACGTGCCGGCGGGCTCGGCTCGTCTGGCTCGTCTGGGGTAGGTAGCGAGGACTTGGGCGCTGACGCCGGTATGGACGCGCTCATCTGCGCTGCTCCACTGGCTCGGCCGGGACGAGGATATGCGCCGGCTGATAGTCGCGAAGGCGCCCGTCGCGTAGTTCGTAGACGCGACCGGCAAACGCAGCGGCCTGGGGATCATGCGTGGTGAGCAGTAGCGCAACGTCCCGCTCGTCGCAAATCTCGCGCAGGAGACGCAGTACCCTTTCAGAGTTCTCGGTGTCGAGATTCCCCGTCGGCTCGTCGGCGAGGACGAGACTCGGCTTGGTCGAGAGTGCCATTGCGATCATCACTCGTTGACGCTCGCCCATCGACAACTCCTCGGTGCGATGACGGAGCCGGTCACGCAAGCCGAGCCGGTCCATCAGCGCAAGGATGCCGCTGTTCGCATTGCGGGTATTGGTCAACGCGAGGCGAAGCGATGCCTCCTCGATGGCGAGTGCGCCTTCGGTCAAATCGTTGGGCTGGCCCACCACCCCTAGCTGTGCGAGCCGGTATTCGTCGAGTTCGTCATCCGTCATCTTCGCGAGATCGCAGCCGTTAAATGTAACCGAGCCGGCGTCGGGTGGCATCGCACCAGCTACGAGGTCGATCAGGGTAGACTTGCCCGACCCGCTAGGCCCGTACAGTGCGACGAACTCCCCCGGTTCAATAGTGAGAGTCACACCGTCGATCGCGCATATCGGCTTCGCTTTGCCGAGCTGGTAGCGCTTGACTAGGTCACGGATTTCGAGCACGCCACAAGCCTCTGTCTCAGCCGGTGACGCGGCGAGGGCCATATAGCGGGAAGAGGTTGTCATGCGTCGGGCGGTTCTCGTCGATGCCGCCTTCGCCGTCGAAGGTGTAGACGCGGTGTGCTGCCACGAGCGCGGCTATGTCGGACGCGCCGGCCAACACACCGCAGTTCAGCTCGCCCGCGATCCCAAGCAGCAGCTCGCCCGCC
>Ga0210396_10000202_pt1 | contig 96304 bp, 97 predicted proteins | sample IncBWH17OmetaG_FD_155466 | JGI IMG/M metagenome (GOLD analysis project Ga0210396, IMG submission 155466) | Forest soil microbial communities from Barre Woods Harvard Forest LTER site, Petersham, Massachusetts, United States - Inc-BW-H-17-O ... | reverse complement strand
CACCGCGAGCTGCGCACCACACCCGCACAACCCCCGGCCGAGAGCACCCATGAGGTGATCGCCGCATAACATCCCACCCCAGCGGGGGCTACACCCAGCCAATTCCCCCGGCACCTGGGACGCGACCGCTCGAGGAGCCGATCCAGGTTGCAATCATCGTGTGGGGGTGCCTGTATAGATCTTCACCGGTGTGCCTGGACCGATTCGGGCGGCCAGCCAGTCGATGCTAGCGGCGGCTAGGCGGACGCAGCCATGTGATTCGGCGGCGCCCAGCGTCCCTCCGAGATCTTTACGTCCGTGGATCGCGATCTGCCCTGGGCCGCCTTCGAATTTCTGCAACGCGTTGGAGCGTGCGCTGAGGGCGAGCGCGTATGGTCCGCCCGGGTGGCCGGCGGGCATCTGTATGGTCTCCTCGACGAAGAACTGGCCGGTAGGCGTTGGCGTCGAGGGCTTGCCGACCACCGCTTGAAAAGTTCTCACCGTGCGTCCGTCGTGGTATACCCTCAAGCGGCGGGCGGCGAGGTCGACCAGGATGCGCCAGTCCGTCATGAGCTTGCGGGTGCCGTCCTGGGCGATCCAGCCGGTCGATCCGTCGGGGCGGCCGGGAAGCATCACCTGCAGCCACCGCGCGCCACCGGGGCCGATTGAGTGTCCGATCACTGGCAGCGTGGTCTGCTCGCCCGTGATCGGTCTGTTGGCGGGAACGAACGAAATCTGGGGAGACCCGGTTCCGGGCTCCCGGTGAGCGCCGTGCGGGGTGAGGAGCACTGCGAGCTCCTGAGTCCTCTGCACGCGAGCTGGGATTCCTCGGGTGGTCGCCGAGTCGACCCTGATGCCGAGCAGGCACACGATGGCGAGCGCGAATGCTTGCTTCATACCAACTGCTGGATCACAATGGAGGCGGCAGCGGGTTGCGTTCCTCCGGCGAGCGGTGTGATCGTGAGCGCCGGCGTGTTTCCTTTTGGGTTGCGAAGCTCGATCGTCGAGTTTGCGACGGTGGTCGTGACGAGCGCATCGCCAGAGATCTGGCTCGTGCCGGTCGCTCTACCGTATGCCGTGTAGGGAAGTTCGACGGTGACACCCCCAGAGTCGAGAGCGATTATCAGTTGCCCGGGCTCGGTGACGGACACCGAGAAATTGACGCTGTACGTACCGATGCTGGGCAGCAGGAATTCGGCCGCGGTGAGTCTGGTGATAGCGCCCATCGCGGGGCCGTTGCGGGGGAATTCGACCGGCGCTCCGGCCGCGACCGTCGCCGCGTTGTCCGGCGGCATGAGGGCGTAGAACTCAGCGTACGCCGACGATCCGGACGAGCCTTCCGGGCCAGCCGCGCCCGTGGCCCCGGTGGCGCCTGTGGACCCCGCCGCGCCTGTGGCCCCGGCTACGCCTGTTTCACCTTTCGGCCCAGCTGGCCCCGTGTTTCCCGCGGCGCCTTTTTCGCCTTTGGGTCCGGCTTGTCCTTCAAATCCGGCGAGGCCCGGCAGCCCGGTTGGTCCCGTAGATCCGGTGGCGCCGGCAGGTCCCGTGGACCCCGTCGCGCCGGTAGCGCCGTTGAGTCCCGTCAGCCCGATCGGGCCGGTTGGTCCGGGTGCGCCTTCGCTCCCCGTCGATCCTCTGGACCCCGCGATACCAGTAGCGCCTTCGTGGCCAGTTAGCCCCGTCGTGCCTGTGGGTCCGGCTGCTCCTCGTGTTCCACTGAGGCCGGTGGATCCCGTTGCGCCTGCGGGTCCGGTGGCTCCTGGTGCTCCACCGCTACCCGTGGGTCCCGTAGCGCCCGTGGGTCCTGGAAGTCCATCGAATCCCGTCGCTCCATTGAGTCCCGTAAGTCCGCTCAGCCCCCCAGGTCCGGAGGGACCCGTCAGCCCTCCGGTGCCGGCCGTGCCTGCAAGTCCAGTCTGTCCTGCTACACCGGCCTTTCCAGCGGCTCCCGTTGCGCCAGCGACTCCCTGCGGTCCCCGAGGACCTGCTTGATCCGGGCAGATCGGCGGATGATGGACGCATCGGGAAGCGTGAGATCTAACACTGCCTGTAAATGCCACCCGGTTGCAGGGTGGAAGGGGGCGGGAGGGGCAAGCCGCGCCGGCCAACCCCGCTGACTCCAGAGCACCTGCCGAGACTATCGCGATGACAAGCAGCGTTCGAAATCGTGGAGCGAACATTCTCGGCATGCCTTTCCGACTCCAGCGCCGGCGTTGCCGGTCGTCGAATCGCATTCGATGACAGAGGGCGGAGGCCAGGTTGTCTCTAGTCAGCCGGCGGGCTGAGATCGAAAGACAAGCGACCGTCACATGCTGCATCGGCATCAAGAATTGACCGAGATCCCGTAGTTACCCACATTCCAACTGAGGGAACACCCGTCGCGAGCGGATAAGCGGCAGCGACTACTACGCACGGAGGCCCTCGTCACCTTCTTTGTGGTCATTATGGCGAAGGCGTCGTTCGACGGGATGCACTCTCCTCGGCGCTAGTCCTCTCTCAGCGCCTGCCCGAACGATCTGGGCAGGAAGCCAACCAGCACCATTCCCGAAGGATCGGTGACGGTCGTATAGATGGAGGGCCTCGATCAACGATCTCGCGACACCTGGGTCAACAGGTGTGATGAGTCCGATGCAATGCGAGGAGAGCCACGGCGTCAGCAGCGGTACCGGGATCCGTGGGCGACGGCGCAGCCCAAGCGCGCCGGCCATCTCATCGAGCATCTGCCAGTATATGAGTATCTCTGCCGACCCGATCTGGATTTCGCGGGAGCGCATCTGCGCAATCCGAGGAGCCTGTAATCCCGTGTCGATAACCGCAAGCTCATCGATCTGGCCACAGTGGTCGTCGACGGCCACCGTCTCCTGCCCGCGAACCCCAGGGCTCGATTTCATGCTTGCGCTTTGGGCAGAAAGCTGGTCTCTACGATCGGTCAGGTCCTCTCGCGTCGCCGCGTATGGAATCGCTCAGAGGTCGATTGGTTGTGGTTTGGTGATGTGGTAGCCCTGGGCGTAGTCGACGCCGAGCTCTCTCAGGAGGGTTAGTGTCTTTGAGTCTTCGACGCCCTCGGCGACTGTTTGTAGGGAGAAGGCTCGGGCGAGCGCGACGACGGCCTGGACGACGTGGTGGCTGGCTGTGCTGCTCGCGAGGTCGCTTACGAACTCGATGTCGATCTTGAGGTAGTCGATCGGGAGTCGCTTGAGGAAGGTGAAGCCGCCGTAGCCGGTGCCGAAGTCATCAAGTGCTAGCTTGCATCCGAGGCTGTGCAGACGCTCGGCGAAAGCACGCGCGGCTTCGTCGCGAACGAGTGCTGTCTCGGTTATCTCAAAGACCAGCAGTCTCGGGTCTGCTCCGGTTTGCTCGATGCAGTGCTCGACGTGGCTGAGGACAGTCTGATCGCTGATCGAGCGTGCCGAGACGTTGACTTGAACGGGGTATCCCCTCGCCGCGAGCTGCGCGCCGCGCTGGATGACCCAGCGGTCGATGGCGCCGATCAGGCCACACTGCTCGGCGAGCGGCAGATAGGCGCCGGGGCCGACGATGTGTCCGTCGGGCTCGCGCACGCGCAGCAGTAGCTCGCGTTGAACGACCTTCAGGGTGTGCAGGTCGATGATTGGCTGTGCATAGAGCAGTAACCGCTCTTGCGCAAGCACATCCTCGATCCGCTTGATCCGGGCGAGCTCTTCGATGTCGTGCTGAGCGCTCTCCTCCCGCGCGTTGCGCTCGGATACGTCCTTCAGGACGACTACGCAACCTTGCAGCCCGTCCTCGGTCGCGAACGGCGCCGCGGTGTAGGCGACGGAGATCCGGCACCCGTCGCGCCGCGTGAAGAGACCGTTCTCGATGTGGACCGTCTCCCGGCCGGCCAGCGTCTGCGTGATCGGGCACTCCTCGACCGGTATCTCTGTGCCATCGGGCCGATGCCTATGCGTCAGGTCGTGCATGACGCGCCCCCTTACTTCGGGCAGGGACCAGCCGAGTAGCTTCTCCGCGGCGTCGTTGAGGAACGTTACGCGGCCCGCGGCGTCGATGGCGACCAGCCCCTCACCCATGCTGTTGGTAATGGTGTGAAGGTAGTTGTGCGCTCCGAGCAGCGCACGTTGAGAGATCACGCGCTGGGTTATAGGGAGATGGACCACTACGACGCGTGCTTCGCCGGGCCCGGTATAGCGTGTGGCGTGCATGAGATACCAGCGCTCACGCTTAGGGCTGTGACAGGGGTACTCCAGCGAGAACTCCTCAAGGGCGCCTGAGATGATCGCGCGCAACCCAGCGGACGCTTCCACGGCTGTCTCTTCCCCCGCGGCGTCGGATACAGCCAGGTAGTTCTGTCTACCCGCACGCGGGTTTGCGCCGTTCTCGGCGGCGAACCGCGCCCACGCACGGTTGGTCATGATGATCTCGCCCTCGGCGTCGAGTACCGCGATGTGCGCCGCCAGCGAGTCGAGCGTCCCCTGAAAGAAGTCGCGCGACTGAGCGACCATTTGGCCGGCGAGCCCGCGGTCGCGGCGCTCGCGCTCGCCGGCTGTGAGCGTCAGCTGTCTCCCTGGCGCAACACCGCGTGACAGCGCGCTCAGCCCCCTCCTCGCGAGGCCAGCAGGTCGCCGTCGGCGCGGCGAATGAGATCCTCGGCGCGGTCGCCATCAACGAGCTCCGTGAGGCCGACGGTGATCGAGCCTCCGGCTGGACATGCCCCCAAAAATCGGGACACCTCACCAAAGCGACCGCGAACCTGCTCTAGCGAGGCATTCGGCAACGCACAAACGAACTCATCGCCGCCGAAGCGCATGATCAGGTCATAGGAGCGCAAGCAGCCTCTCAGGGAGTCAGCGACCGCGATCAGCAGCGCGTCGCCCGCGAGGTGGCCCTCCGTGTCGTTGACTTGCTTTAGACCGTCGACATCGACGAACGCGACCACAAGTCCTTCGCCGCTTCGGCGAGCGCGCTCCAACTCACGCTCGAGCTGTTCCATGCCTGCCCCGCGCCTTCGGACATGGGTCAACTCATCGACCTCGGATGCCTCTCGGTCAAGCGCCGCTTGAACCCGCTCGCGCGCCGCAACCGTACGATCACGCGCAGACTGCTCGCGATCGGTGGCCGCCCTAAGACGATCGGCTGCAGCCTGGGCGCGGTCATCCGCGGCTCGCCGGCGCTCACGCGCGACCCTCAGCACCAGTTCTCCCGTCACCGCACCGTCCGCACGATCGCGAGGCTCAGCACCCCGGTCCCGCCGAGCAGCTATCTGATCGCGCGTCGCAGCTACACGATCGCGCTCCTCGCCCGTGATATCCCGAGCGCCCGCCGTATCCAGACGAGCACGAGCCTGTCCGGCTCGCAACCGAGTCGCGTGCTCACGTCGAGCGCCGATCTCGCCGCGAACCTGCTCACTGGTTCCCGGCGACACTTCCTGATCGCTAGCGGTCTGGTCCTCATCTGAGGCCAACTGATCACGATCGGACGCCGTCTGATCCTGATCGGACGCCGTCTGATCACTGTCCGATGCTGTCTGATCTTCCCCGGAAGCCACCCGATCTGATTCGACTCTCGAAGCGTCGTCTGAAGCCTGCATGCGCCTACCTTTGGGTAGGAGTAGTAGCAAGTAGCCCAAGAGCCTACTACAAACCCGAACTCAAGCCGTCTATTCGGAATAGTCCAAGAAAATTAGATGTTCGAGCCTATCGGATCTACGCCCGGATACCTCTAGGCATCACGCAGCGCGGCGCCGCCGAGGCCACCGATGCGAGCGAGGTCGCACGGCGCTATGTGCGGCGGGCCGCCGAATACCGCTATCTCGCCTACCGCGAACCTTTGACCGCGCTGCCGAACCGCCGCCGCGCATTTGACGACCACATCGTCGCGCTCAGTAACCCAGGGCAACACAACGCACTGCTCGTCATAGACGTTGAACCGTCGACGATTTCAAGGAGATCAACGACACCCAGGGCTATGACGTCGGCGACGCGCTGCTGGTCAGACCCGGACAGGCGATCCGCGGTGCGGTACGCGTCGGTGACGCGGTCGCGCGTATCGGTGGCGACGAGTTCACCGTCCTTTTGCCCATATGCACTCAGGTCGAGGCCGGCCGTGTCGCCGAACAGGTCCGCACGGCCGTGCTAAAGATGAGCGAGGGTGAGGTAACGGTGAGCGTCGGCGGTGCGCCGCTAGACACCGACCGGCGAGGCGCAGTGCTCGACGCAGACCGCGCGCTCTACGCCGCGAAGGCCGCAGGCCGCAACCGCACGGAGCTCACCGTCGCGCCGTAGCTACAGACCGCAGATGGTCCTTGACCACCAGCAACGTTGGCGCTCATCGTCACTCATATGCTTACGAGAGGGGAATGACAGCGGAGGTCCAAGACGACGCGCTGCTTGCTCCTGCTTCGGGCGGCGCGGAATCCTGACGGGACTCCATTGTCTGTGGCTTAAAAGTTGACGTGAGTAGTTCCAGTCTGAGTGGCAGTGTTTGCGCTCACGGCGTTGCCCGCAATGTCGGTGGCCGGTGTGGACGGGGTCCACACCATGGCCGCATGCGCCGTGCTCGTTGCCGATGCGCCGCCCGGGGTTCCCAGGGTGATCACGATGCTGGAGCCGCTCTGGACCATGGTCGACGGCGTCGCTGTCCCCGGCGCGCCGTAGACGACGTATTGGCCGGATCCGGTGGTCAGGTAGTTCTTGCTGCCGAGGTCAACGGTGCCGACCGGAATCTGGACGGGAGTAGATTCCGTGTTGTAGACATACAAGGAGTCGTTGGCGCTGTTGCCGCCATCGAGGAGGGCGACCTGCACTTTGGTGCTGGCCCCGCTCCAGCCGCTGAGGATCGAGTACGGATCGATGACTCCGTTGTAGGTGAGCGTCAGCGTGTCCCCCTGGTCGAGATGGCCGACGGTGCCGCCGCTCACGTTCGTGCTCTGGACGTCGGACGCCGCCGGCGCGGTGTTGTCTACGGTCACGGTGAAGCTCTGGGTTTCCGAGTTGGCTGCTTTGTCGGTGGAGGTGATCGTGAAGGCGTAGCTGCCGGCTGCCAGGGTGCTGTTGGCTGTGAGCGCGGCGGAGCGGTAGTTGTACGCCACTCCGCCGGCGGTGTAGCTGCCGGCCACGAGCGAGACGGCAGGGTGCGCCGACGTGGTCGTGTTCACGTTGGCGGTGACGCTTTCCATCCCGCTCGCGGTGCTGCCGGCGTCGGTGACGTTGGCGTAGACGTAGTAGCTGGCGCCCTGCTTGATGTAGTCCGTGTAGTAGGCCGTCGTGCGCCCTATGACCGCCGCAGACGCGGTCGGAGCAGTCCAGTCGGCGGCGACGGTGAACGAGGCCGACGGCGTTGTCAAGGAGAAGTTGAAGGCTGACAGCGTGCCGCCCAGCGTGGCTTGACAAGCAGCGCAGAGGGCGAGCAGAGCAAGCGCCGCGCGCGCCGCACTACGGATCATCACGCTCTCCAGATCCGCCGCAGCAGTGAGGCGCCCAGCACGAGCGCGAGGAGCGAGAACGTCGCTGTGCGGGCGAGGCCGCTGTCCAGCCATGCGGCCGCCCATCCAACCTCGGGGATCCGCAGATCCACCTTGGCGACGGTGCTTGTCCTGGCGACCGACCAACGCTCGGGAACGGCGTTGGCGTCTCCTCGCGTCAGGAAGTACAGCCGCTGGTACCCGGCGTGGATCGCGAGCACCCGATGTGTGACGAGCCGGCCCCGAAGCGCCCGGTCGTTGAAGCTGACGATGTCACCAGGTCGGACGCTCTGCGCCGGAACGCGATGGCTGATGAGCACGTCCCCGGCGTTGATGGCCGGCCGCATACTGTTCGAATAATCGATAAGCGGTCGGTATCCGGCCAGGCGCACCAGGAGAACCAACGCGAGCAGGACCAACGCGAGCGCGCACAGCACGCTCGACGCGTGGTCGGCGAGCCGCAGGGCACGGTCTGGTCGAACGCCAGCCCTTTCCCCGCGCGGCAGCGATGGCGCGCGCGCGCCCATCAGACGCTGTCCGCTTCGAAGGTGAACGTCTCGTGCCCGGTGAGACCCTGGGCTCCCGCGTTGCTCGGCACCGTAACCTGGAACTGGTAGCTGTGCGTGGCCTGAGGACTCCACGTGGCCGGAGCCGAAGCGGTCGGGTCGGGGAGCGCCGAGCTCGCGCTGCTCGGCCAGTTGGCCAGGGTCCCGCTGTATATGACGCCGGCACCCTGGGCTATGTAGTTCGTGGCGTCCGCGGTGAACCCGGTGCACGACCCTGCCGGGGGAGTGCCGCTGAAGGAGCCCCGCGTGACCACCAGCTTCAGGTAGTCGTTCAGCCCGGTCCCCGAACCGGTCCCGTAGAGCCTCATCTGGACGGACAGCGTCCCGCTGTTTGTGATCTGGATACAGCCGGTGGAGACAGCTCCAGGCTTCGCGCTCGTCAGCGATATCACAGGCGCCGTGAAGGAGCCTGAGGTCATCTGGACCGTACCCACATTGATCGTGTTAGACGGGTTCGTGGCCGTCGCGTTGAGGTTCGACCAAGTCGCGGTGCCGACGAGCAGCGCGCCCGCGGCAATGACGGCAGCGGTGGCAGCGAGCTTGAGGGCGACCCCGGAGGCTCGGCGGCGGTCGACCTGGCTGGAACGTCCACCTGGGGGGACCGATGCGGTTCCGGGCCGCCGGGCACCCGGAATCGCATCGGTTGCTGGGGCCGCCGTGTGATCGTCCATGAGGAGTCCTCGGCAATGTCGAGGTTGATCAGCTCGTTGAGGACCAGTCGTATTCGACGTTCGTTGACGCGCCCTGGTAGACGTTGTCAGCGCCGTTGAGCCCCGAATCCGGGAAGGTGACCGTGAACTGGTAGCGGTGCGTGTAGCCGGCGGGGAATACGCCGAGCGCGATGGTGGTCGGCATTGCGCTCATGATCCCCGTGTAGAGCGTGACGGCGGCCGGGCACGACGAAACACAGGCCGGTTCGCCGAGATCCTGCACGACAATCGTGAGCTTTTTGGAGAACCCCGGCGAGGCAGGGGTGTCCACGGCGGCCGTATGAGCGAGCGTGAAGGTGCCGCTCGCGGAACCGGTGTTCTTGATGTCCACGGTGCCGGTGGAGGTGCCGCTCGGGACCATATTCGCCGCGGTCAGGATTGCTGCGTTGGTCTTCGAGTTCGAGTGGCTGATGGTCCCGGCGGTAAAGACGTCGCTGGGGTTCGCACTGGTGGAGTTGAAGTTCGCGCCTGAGCCGACGGCCACTGCGGCCGCGACCATCAGGCCTACGAGGGCGGCGAGCACCTTACGGGGCGAGGCCGTCCAGAGGGACTTGAGCCTGTTCATAGCATCTCCTTTTAGCCGGAGAGTGCCCGTAGGCGATCAGACCGGATCGGTTGTATCTATTCCATCGGCAGCAATGGTGCTGAGCAATAACATCTGCGCAGATCACGACGTCATCGCACCAAAATGCCAGGCTGGGCCGGCATTGTTAGCTTGTAGACGGCCTACAGCGTCTACGCCAATTCAGTATCTGACCGTTGGATGCCGATGGCAAAGTAGATGGACAAACCGCACCGACCCGGTCTCGCAGCCCTTCCCGAGCTGCGTTACGTGCGGCCGGGCTTCCTCCTCACCTTCAGCATCGCCGGCCTACTCGCGGTCGCTTTGGTGGCTTTCGCTGTCTCGCGGATCGTCGGCACCGAACTCCACAGCGACCAGCTGGCCAGCACGACACGCTCCGCCGAACTGCTGGTGGTATCGACCTTGGGACCCCAGCTACCCGGCGACACCGGACAGCTCGACGCTCGGCAACTCAAAACCCTCGACCGGGCCATGCTCTCCGCACGACAGACGATCGGCATCGACGGAGGCGCCATCTGGGATTCGCGCTCGCGGGTGCTGTACTCGACCGACCAGCGACTGATCGGAACGACTGTGTCTCGACCCCCGGAGGTGCTCGCCGCCTTCGCGGACAAGACCTCGACGGCGGTTCGCGGCCGCGTACCCTGGTCGACGGAAACCTTCGTCGGCAAGCAGATGGACGTTGCCGTGCCCCTCTACGGACATAGCGGGACCAGGCCGATCGCCGTGGCCGAGCTGATCGTTCCCGAAGCGCCCGTGGCGCAGCAGGTCTCCAATCAGCGGCAGCGCATCGACTTCATCCTGTTCGGAGCCGCCCTGCTCTTCTACGCCGCCCTGTGGCCCATCTTGCTACGTGCCTCCAAGGCGGCCCGCAGTCAGTCTGACCCGCGCAAGAAGGCACTGCTGCGCGAGCTGGGAAACGCCATCAAACACGATGAGCTGCTGCTGCAGTATCAGCCGACGGTCAGTCTCGCGCAGGGTCGCGTGACGGGCGTCGAGGCGCTGCTGCGATGGCGCCACCCCAAGCGTGGACTGCTCGTGCCGAGCGAGTTCCTGCCGACGGTCCTCGACGGCGCGCTGAACGGGGAACTAGCCCTGCACGTCATCGGACTGGCTCTGCGCGACTGCGAGACCTGGCGCGAACGCGGCATCGACGCGGGCGTCAATGTCAACCTGTCCGTTCCGAACGTCCTCGATGACGCGTTGTGCGAGCAAATCGGAAAGATGCTCGCAAGCGCGGGGATCCCGCCCGGGGCGCTTGGGCTCGAGGTGACCGAGGCAGCGCTGATCGCCGATCCCGAGAAGGCTGCGCGGATGCTGCGGTCGCTCGACAGCCTGGGTGTTCGGATCTGCATCGACGACTTCGGTACCGGGTACTCATCGCTTGCCTGCCTGCGTGACCTACCTGTGGCGGAGCTCAAGGTGGATCACAAGTTCGTCGGGGGCCTGCACCTGCAGCCCCGGGACAAGATGATCGTGCGGTTGATCGTTCGGCTCGCACATGAGCTCGACGTCCGGGTCATCGCCGAGGGGGTCGAGAACCTCGACACGCTCAACGACCTGGCGGAGATCGACTGCGACGAAGCTCAGGGCTACTACTTCAGCGCGCCCCTGTCGCTGGTCGAGCTGGTCGCGTGGTTCGAGGCGCCCGTGGCAGCCGGATATGCGCAATTCGCGCAGCCCGCGGCCGCCTGACTCGGATGAGCCACGGTCGTGTTCTCCCCCTCCTCGATGCTCACCGCCTCGCCTCGTCGACTCATGCTCGTCCTTGGGGGCCTGACGATCGCGACCGCGACCGCGGTCGGCTCCGGCGCGAACTTCAACTCCACCAGCGCGAACCCGGGCACGCTGATCACCGCCGGGACGCTCGTCGTCACCGATTCGGCGAGCGGAGCTTCGATCCTGACTGCGAACCTGATGAAACCCGGCGGATCGAGCTCCGGCACGGTCACCATCAAGAACGGGGGCAACATCCCCGCCACCTTCACGCTCGCAAAGGCGGGCCTCTCCGACACGCCTGCGTCTCCGGCGCTGTCGGCCAAGCTGGTGCTCGAAGTCAAGGACCTGGGAGATCCTGCCTGCGTGAGCTCGTGTCCCACTCCGGTCACCCTCTACGCGGGCACGCTCGGCTCGATGGGCACCCTCTCCCTGGGGGCGTTCGCGGCTGAAGCGACGCACCGGTACCAGTTCACGGTGTCGTTCCCCGAAGGTGTCAACGGCGCCGACAACGCCTACGAGGGCGCCGTGACTCGAGTGGAATACGTATGGACGGCCACGCAATCGTAGTGGGGCGCCTCCCGGGCGTCCCACGGCCATCCACCCAGCCGGGTCTCGCCCCCGCGGAGCGCCCGGCAGACTCTGCTGTGCGAAGCCTCGCGCACAGGGTAGGACGACTCGCGCTCAACTGCGCCTTGGTGGCGATGATCGCCAGCGTGCTCATCATGCTCGTCCCCGCCCTGCTCGGCTTTCAGCGCTACGTGATCCTGACGGGCTCGATGACGGGCACCTACGATCGGGGCTCGATCGTATTCGATCGCCCGATCCCCACCGCCGATCTGAAGGTCGGGGACCCGATCACCTATGCGCCGCCGCCGGGGTTCACAAGCCAGACACGCGTCACCCACCGCATCTGGTGGATCGGGCGCGAGACCAACGGCGAGCGTATCTACAGGACGAAGGGAGACGCGAACAAGCACCCAGACGTGTGGAAGTTCACACTCAACCAGAGTACACAGGACGTCGTCGTCTTTCACATCCCGGACATCGGCTACATGTTCATGCTGCTCAGCCTGCGCAAATTTCGCATTGTCCTCGTCGGCTTGCCCGCGATCATCATCGGCCTGATGATGCTGCGTGCGCTGTGGATCGAGGGTGGCAAGGAGGCGCGCCGGCAGAAGCTCTCGGAACTAGGCTGGCAAGCGATCACCGACACCGGGATCGAGACCGTCCTGCCGCCGCTGGACGCACCGAACACCAATCCGCGGCCGGTCTGGCTCGACCTCCGCTTAGCGGCAGTTCAGGCCAGCGCGCCACGGTTCGCGCCGACCGACAGACGCCTCAGGAGCAACGCGACGCTGCACGTCGGCCGACTGGTCTCTGCGCACACGATAGGAAGTGCCCACGGCGCTCTTCCGAAGACGCGGACGAACCTCGACGAACTCCCGCCAGCCCCCAACACAGCCACGATCCACCTTCGCGTCACTCGTCTGCTCCCCCCAGCTCGAACACCCGGCGCGAAAACCGCGCAATCGCACAGTGCCCCCCGTGACCCGATGACATCGCAGTAGAAAATATCCGTTATATGGAACCGGAGACCTGGGCACCATGACTACCAGGCGGGCCACCGCCACTGGGGCCGATCCGACGATTGGGCTTAGGTCAGGTTGCTAATGAAGCGGCCGCCGCGGTGCGGCGGTCAGTCTGCCGTCAGGGTTTGGTGCGTAGCGCGACGTAGTCGACGTATTCGGTGCCGGCGGCGCTTGCCCGTTTGGCGGTTCGGCCGTGGTGGAAGCCGAAGCGCTCGGCGAGGATTGGGGCTGGGAGGCGTGTGGTGAGCGCGGGCAGCGCGCCCTGGCGGGCCTGGCTGGCGGTGATTCCGTGTGTTTTGAGCCGGTTTCTGAGGTAGTCGGGGCTGAGGTGCCGGCCAGCGTGGCGACCGGGGAACAGCCAGTTGTTTGTGCCGGCGTTGCGGTGGACTTCGAGGGTGAGCGCGGCGAGGGGTTCGGGGAGCGCGAGGAGGCCTTTGCCGAGCTTGATCGCGACCTGGTCTTGCTCGGTGTGGATGTCGCTGGTGGTGAGTTTGACGATGCGCGTCATCGGCTGGGTGAACCGCCCCGGGGCCAGATGGCCGTCTGGACGCGCGAGTGGTTTGAGGCCCACGGCCTCTACCGCCTGCGTGGCACCGTCCGCTACCCGGCAACAGCGTCGTGACCATCATGAAGATCATCGGTAAGCCGTGTGCGGGAAGGAGCAGCCGACAAGGCTGCGACCCAGCTGGTGAGAGTCCAGCCACGTCAGTTGTCCATGTCGAACGAGGTCTCTGACCGAGAGCGAACTCTGGTGGACTGCCTTGACGATCCGTCATTGGGCGGTGGCCTTCGCCATACGACCGAGGCGCTCGCGACCTATGTCGAGAGGCCAGACGTCTCATGGCGGCGGCTCGTCGAATACGGTGATCGTCTCGGCAACCGAACACTGTTCAAGCGCCTCGGGTATATCGCAGAGACGCTCGGGCTCGTCGACGACGAGCTGATCGAGGCGTGCCTGCGGCGTGTAAGCGCTGGCACCCGCCGGCTTCACCCCGGGCGCCCGGATGAGGGTCCGATCACGACACGCTGGGGTATGCGGATCAACACGAGGATCGACGCGTGATTCCCCGCGCAGCGCTCCAGGTTCGGGCACGGGAGTGGGGTCTGACCGAGGAGGTCGTCGAGAAGGACTACGTGCTCGGAGCCGTGCGGCCTCGACACTGCTGCGCGGGCGCCCTACACTGAGACGCCATGAGCGCCCAGACGCACCAGGCGGCGCCACGCGAGCAGGAGTTCTCCGCGTGGCTAGACGACGACTTCGCGGTTCACGTAGCCATCAAGTACGAGCACGGCCAGTGGTATGCACTGCTGCTGGAGTTCGACATCACCGGCTGCGGAGACACGAGGGCGCGGCCGTACAGGACAGCTTCGAGCTGCTGGGGAGCTACTTGCGAGCCTACTTCGAGGATGGCGCGTCGTTCGCCGACGCGATCCGTCCGGTCCCGTGGCGTCTGCGGGTACGGATCGCGGTCGAGTCGATGATCGGTCGCCCGCTCAGGGGCCTCGCACTCCGGCTCCCGCTGGCGAGCGAGAGCACCTACACGCTGCCCCCCGGACTGCTGCGCTTCGCCCGCTGACCGGCCGCTGACCGTCGGGCCGCGGGCCACAACTCAAGCGTGGCCCGTTCACGGCCAAGGATGTCAAGAAAGCCCTCAAGGCCGACGGCTGGGTGTCGAAGAAGCGGCGGCAAGCACCAGACCGTCTGGACGCACCCCGCCAAGCCCGGCAAGTTCGCCGTATCCGAGAGCTGGACCGCGCTGCGAGCATGGGATCCGATCCTGAAGGGCATGGTTCGCACCTGCCAGATCGACAAGGAGCGGCGCCTCATGCCGCGAGGTCGGCGAGCAGTTCCTCGAGCACGAGCTCCTCCTCGATACGCCATCCAACACGGCGCATGGTCTCGCCGAGGCGCGGATCCCAGCTCGCGGGCGCCGGGGCGCCGACGAGTGGCTGAGGCGATGTCACGGTGTCCGCTGCGCGTAGATATGCCTCGGTGTCGAATCGCCACGGGACGAGCGGCAAGCGGGCGTGCAGCACGTTGGCGATGCGCACACCGCCCCAGTCGAAGTCCCCGTGGTGGGTCAGCCGTGTCCCGGCTGCAGCGAGCGCGCGCAGCAGCAGCATGGTGGCGGCGCCGGGCTGACCGCCGGTGCACACAAGCGGCGGGCACTTCGCCCCGAGACGGTCGCCGGCGAGCGCCACGATGACGGGGTTCTCGCAGATGTGCACCGTCCGCTTCGAGAGGGCGCCACTGGATGCTGGCCGCTTCGAGAGGCTGCCGCTGGATGTCGCCTGCTCCGGGGGGCCGCCCCTGGCCGCCATCCACCCCGGTGGATCGCGTACGAGCTGACGCAGCGTCAGCCACACAGGCTGCCCGGTTTCCCGCGCGATCCGCAGGATCCGGCCCGATCCCGTCTCCTCATCGCCGGGCAGTCCGAGCGTGAGCACAACGCTTGAGAGCTCGTCGCACAGCAAGCCGGCGGCGGCCCACGCCTCGCGACGCGACTCCGCCGGCAACTCACCGGGATCCGGATCCTGGAGACCACTGAGCGCCCGGGCGGCTCCGAGGGCGAGCGTGGCGAGCGGCTCACCGTCGTCGAGCGCGTGGGCGCCACCCGCGAGGCGCGCGGCGAAACTGCCCAGTGGCTCGCCGCCGGCGGGTAGTGCGGCGAGGACCGTGGCGAGTTGCTCGAGCAGCGTCCGAGCTTCTGTGGGGTCGGGCTCCAGGCGCTTGATCAGACCCGAACGACGCAGCCGCGCGAGCCAGCTCGCCAGCTCCTCACATCTGTCGGTCTTCGCCTGCGCACGCCGAGCAACCAGATCCTCCAGCGGCGCAAACGCCCGCTCCCACGCAAGCCGCTCAGCCGCGCTCGCCTCGGCGCGCACGACCACCGGCCCGGTGAGCGTGACGACCGCGGACGCGAGTCCCTCCGGACTGGCCCGGGAGCGGCGCACCAACTCGTCCACCGCGCCCAGCGACACGCTGAGCGCCCGCCCCGCGCGTGGGCGGCGGCCGAGCAGCCGCTGCGCCGCTCGGCGTTGGGCGGCAGAGGCATCTGCGAGCGTGACCGAGCCTTCGAGCGGCTGGCCGAGCTCGAGCCGCCGGCGCACCCGCGCGAGCAGCCATTCGAGCTCAGGGTCTCCGAGCAGCCGGCGAAGTCGCTCGACATCGGCGGCGCGGTCCCTCAGCCGCTCGTGCTCGGCGTCTCCCACGCACCCTCCCCACCGTGGGGCTGGCCGTTGCCCGACGATCCCACCTCATCCCCACCAGATTGGTTCTGGCCTGACCCGGCCAGGCCATTCCCGCCGGAGGGCTGCACATCACCTGCCTCCCTCAGGCCACCTCCCCCTGGGGTCTGGTCCTCCACCGGCGCGAGGGCCGCGACCGGGCGCTCGACCTCCCTTCGCGTCGCTCCATCCCACTCCCAATGGCTGACGAGCACGGCCGGGATACCGTCCATGCGCGCAAGCTGTGCGATCGCCAAGCCCGGGACCTCGCGGTAGCAGCCCCACTCGCGCTCGCTGGTCATCACCACGTCGAGGTCGAAGGAGGTGAGCAGCCCGAAGCACTTGGCGCGCGAGTCGTCGTCGACGCCGGCAAACGCCTCATCGAGCATCACCAGGCGCGGTGCGTGGGGGTTGCCCGCCGAGGTGTAGTAGGAGGACGCCGCCGCAAACAGGGGCACGCTTGCCGTCAACACGCGCTCGCCGCCGGAGGCGGGGCCCGTGGCGCTGCGCCACGCGCCGCCCTGGTGGCGCTCGATCGCGAAGCGATGCCAGGTGCGGTAGTCGAGCGCCTCGGTGAGCTGCTCGATCCAGGTGCCGGCGACGTCGCGCGAGCGCACATCCTGGATCTGCGCTTGCAGAAAGGCCCCGACCGCGGCGCGGTCCTCCTGCGACCATGCGTCGGCGGACTGGCGCAGCAGGCGCTCGCGCGCCTCGGTGAGACCCGGCGGGCCGTCCTCGGCGACACGCCAGCGCAGGCGCAAGCGCATGCCGGTGCTCGTCGGACGGTCGGCCAGCTCGCCGTTGACTTCGCCGACGCGATGCTCGGCGTCGGAGATCAGTTCTTGCAGCGTGCCCGCGACCTCGCCTACGAGATGGTTCTCGAGGATCTCCCGCTCGCGCTCGTCGAGCAGGCGTTCGCGGTCGCCGACCTCCTCGGCCAGGGCGCTCGCAAGCTCGGGCACGGTGGTCGTGTGCCCGCGGAAGACGACCTCCACAACGATCCCTTCCTCGGGCATCGTCGCCGACGCTTTGTTGCCGTGGCGGCGCAGCGCGTCGCCCAGGACGTTCAGCTCGTCGGTCACCCGACGAGAGGCGCGCTGCAGGGCAGGCTCGTCGTCGGGGGCGTCGGCCAGCTCCTGCTCGATCTGGCGCGCCACGCGCAGCCCGGCCGTGACGCTCCACTCCTCGCCCTCCTCGGGGAGCTCGACCTCGCCGAGCGCAACCGCGATCAAACCGGTGCTTGCAAAGCGACGCAGCGCGTCCACGTCGGCCAAGCGCTGGTCGGTTGCCTGCTCCAGCTGCACAGCGAGCTGCTGGCGGCGCCCGTCCTCCTTGCCCTCCTCGCGCTGCGCGCGCGAGCGCCGCTCCTCGGCCTCAACCTGCCCGCGCGCGTTTGTGCGCAAGTCGCCGGCGACGCCGGCGAGCTGGCGCTGCAACTCCGCCACCGCCGCTCCGACCGTTTGCGCGAGCGTGTCGTGGCGCTCCTTGCGCTCGGTCGCCTCACGCTCGGCCACCCCCCGGCGCTCGTCCTGTTCCAACGACTCGCGGGTCGCGCTCTCGGCATCCCCGCCCGCGTCGAGCGCCGCCTCACGGGCCCGATCGAGCTCGGCGATCGCCGGCCACAATCCGGCGAGGGCAACCCCAAGGGATTGCAACCCAACCCGCACGCCTTCGAGCGCCGCGCGATCCTCGGGCAAGCCCAGCTCGGAGGCGCTCTCGCGCACTTCGCTCTCCGCCCGGGTCATCGCCAGGTGCGCCTGCTCGCACTGCTCGGCCGCCTTCGCAATGTGCTCGGCTAAGCGCAGTTGCTCGCCGTCCACAGCGGCGAGCTTGCCGTGCGCGTCGCGCAACGACTCATCGCTTGGCATCGCGCGCAGCTGGCGCTCCAACTCCTCCCCGCGCTCGCGCAGGCGCTCGCGATCGACGGCCAGCTCCTGTAACCGTCGCTTCGCCTCGGCGAGGAGCCGCTCCAATTCGGCGAGCCTGGCCCGGCGCGCCGCGTCGCGGGCGCCGCGACCGATGAACGCCGCCGCGGGCTTGCTCCAAGCGCCACGCAGCACGCCGTTGCGAAACTCCCCCTCGGGAGTCACCCACACCGGGCCATCGTCCTGCGCGAGCGAGACCGCCGCGAGCACGCGGCGCACCGCCTCCTCGCCTACCGCCCGCGCTTGGGAGCTCTCCGGGTCGAGCGCCGGTTCGAGCACGTCCCGCAATCGCGCCCCGGGGTCTCGGGCAGCGCTCACCGTCGCGCCTTTCCCGACATCCGAGGCAAGCGAGCCGTCATCGACATCGGGGGCGAGCAGCACATCCGCGGTGCCTGGCGCCAGCAGCTCGCCGTCGGGGCTTACCCAGGCATCGAGTATGCCCGACGCCTCCAAAGCCGCCTCGATGCCAGCGCGCCGCTGCTCGGGCACGTACGAGCGAAAATCGACCAGCAACCACAGGGGGGCGCCGGCCCGTCCCTCGCGCGCGGCGGGATCGCGTGTGTGCGGGAGCGGCGGCAGCTCGTGCTCGCCGGCCCGCGACCGCTCGATCGAGGCTTCCAGTTCGCTCGCCAGCTGTGTCGCCTGCCGCTCCCCCGCTTCCAGCTCGGTTTGCTCTCGCGCGAGTGCCGCGCTCGCCTGGCGCCCCGCCGCGCCGACGAGCTCCCCCAGCGGGTTGGGACCGTTGAGCGTCTCCGCCCACAGCTCCAGGGCGGCAAGCGGCTCCGACGCGTCCTCGACGGCGAAAGCGGTGGCCGTCTCCATATACCGGCGCGCCGCCCTGGCCAGCTCGCGGCCGGCCTCGGCCACGAGCCTGGCCGCCTGCTCGCGCCGCGCGGCCAGCGCGGTGGCTTCGCCGGCGCGCTCCTCCTGGCGCTCGCGCGCGGCGAGCAACTCGCGGTGGCGCTCCGCGGACGCCGCTAGCAGTGCGGCCAGATGGTCGATCGCCCGCTGCTGGCGCTCGAACAGCTGCTCGGCGCGACGGCGCAGCTCGGGCACATCGGTGGCGCGCTCGGAGCGGCCCTCTTTGGACGCAGCCTTCGCCTCGACGGCCCCTGCAGGATCGGAACGCCTGCCCACAGCTCGCTCGCTCTCGCTCGGCTCAGCCACTCCAGCTGCCGGGCGCGTGGGGAGCACCTCGATCGCGCTGTCCACCGCCTCGACGAACGCGGTGGCGATCCCGGCCGCGACGGCCTGTTCGGTGGCGGCGGCTCGCGCTCGGACCAGCTCCTCGCCGGCCTGCGACGCCCGCGCATCGGCGTCGGCGAGCCGCCGCTGTTGTTGCTGCACCCTGGCGAGTGCCTGCTCGTGTGCCGACCTCGCCCCCGCCGCGTGCTCGGCGGCACGGCGGGCGTCCTCTGCCGCACGCTGCAGTTCGCGCGCGCTGCGCGCCTCCGGGCTCTCGTGCAGCGCACGTTCTCGCGCGCGCAGGCGCTCCTGGTCTGTGCGCAGCGCCGTGAGCACCTCCTGCGCCTGTGCCAGCTCGGCGCGCGCCTTCTCATAAGCCGCCTGCGCGTCAGCCAGTTCACGGCTGACGCGGTCGAAGACGGTCTGCGAGCGACGCGGTGGGGCGGCGCGGCGGCGGCAGGCGATGCGCGCGTAGTGGCGGTAGGTGTCGAGGTACGCCGTGGCGGCGTCGCGTGCCTGCACCATCGCGGCGAGTGCGTCGCGATCCTCCTCCAGCCCACGGAAAGCCTCGGCGACATCGGCGATCAGGGCTTGGTCGAGCGGCGGCAGGGCTCTCGTGAGTGCCCTCGAAAGCGTCGCCTCGCTCGGGCGCTTGGAGAGCTGCGGGGCACGGATTTCGATGAGCAGATCAATCAAGGCGCTGTAGCGCTGACCGAGGGCGAACAGCGCCTCGTCCACCGCTCGGCGGTAGGCACGCGCGGTTCGGTGCACAGCGCCGCGCGTGCCGATCGCATCCTCCAGGCTGTCTCGCTTGAGAGCACGTTGGGTGCCGTCAACCAGCATCAAGTCCTCGCCGACTCGCTGGTCGCTGATGAAGAACCAATGCTCGGAGATGCCTCGACCGCTGATCGCCTTCAGGCCACAGCCGAGCGTGCAGAAGCGGGAGCCCTGCTCGGCGTCGAGCCGACCGAACTCGACCCACGTGTAGCCGAGACGTTCGGGATGGGGGTGCTCGCCACCGAGCAGCAGATTCCAGTCCATGCGCTTCTTCGGGTCGGCGTCGGGCTCCACACGGTGAGGAGACAGCTCGCCGTCGAGCAGGAAAGGAAGCGTCATGGCGAGCACCTTGGACTTGCCGGTGCCGTTGTTGCCGCGCAGCAGAAGCCGCCCGTCGCGAAAGTGGAACTCCTCCTGGTCGTAGTAGAAGATGTCCACCAGGCCGGCGCGCAGCGGTTGCCAACGCTCGCGCTCGGGTTGCGGGAGGCTTCGCCCGCTCACGCCGAAAGCCCCAACTGCGCCCGCCCTGCCCGTCCAAGCCCGTTCGGCCCCGACTCCGCCGCGCCGGGCTGCTCGGCGCCCGCCAACTCCAGCTGTGCACGACTCTCCACGATCGTCGGGTCCGCGAGCGCATAGCGGGCGAGCGCGGGCAACGGCGTCACGCCGGCCGGCCCTCGCCGCACGAGCCGCAGCGCCGTGAGCCGCTCGAGAGCGGTTTCAACCAGGAGCGCCTCGGCGCCCGGCTCCTGTGCGGCGCGACGCCAGTAGGACCTGTGCTCCTCGGCCAGGCTTCGAACGAACCGGCGCAGCTGCTCCTCCTCGACGGGTTGCGGTCCGCCGGGGGTCGCCCCAACTCCGGGTTCGTCCACAGCACTCTCCCCGAGCCGGCGCGCCAGGTACTCGGCCAGGAGCAGCGTCACATGCCCGTCGGTGCCTGTGTCTGGCATCCGCACATCGGTGAGGTCGTCGTCGGGGTCGACCATCGCGATCCCCTCCGCGCGAATCTCCGCGACGAGCCCGGTCAGCTCCGAGACGCGTCTGGTGAGAGCGGCGCGCTGGCCTGTGAGGTATGCCAGCTGTTCGACGTCGAGCTCCTCGTAGTAGAGCACCGGGTCGTCGAGCAGGCGTCGCGTTAGGTGATGGCGCAGCGCGCGGTTGCGCAGGTCCTCCGCTTCGGGCAGCGGATCGGCCGCAAGCTGTGAGAGTCGCTCGTCGAGCTCGCGGGCGACGATCGTCGACGGTCCGCGCGAGGGTGCGAGCACGCCGGCCAACACTCGTCGCTGTACGTCATAGAGAGCATCGCCGGCATCGCGTATATAGGCGTCCTCGTCGCCCGCCACCCTCCCGAGCACGCCCAGCTCCAGCAGTAGGCGCACGACCGCTACCAGGTCGCCCCGCTCCTCGCGCCCGCTCAACGTGAACGTCACACCCGCGCTCGCCAGCTGCTCGTCGGCGGCGGCCACCCTCACCCCTTCGGCCAAGCGTCCGAGCGTGATCTGGGCATCTGAGCGCTCCAGCACCAAAAGGGCAAGGCAGGTGAGCACGTAGCGCCGGCGGCTGAACGGCGCACGCGAGCGTGTATCGCGAGCCGGGTGCGTCGGATCGTCGGCCGTGGGAGTCAGCTTGACCAGTCGCGCCACCTCGCTGTCGACGATCAAGCGCCAACCCGTGTTCGCGTCAAACCATGAGCGCAGCTCGACGGCATAGCGGCGCACGAGCCGGAACTCCTCGGCCTGGGCGCCGCCGGCTCGCAGCAACGGTCGGCGCAGCAGCGCGCGCACCGCCCGGCGCAGGTTCGCCTCTCTCGCACCCTCGAGCGCGCTGTCGAGGGCGTGGCTCATGTCAATGCCACCGCCGAGGAGTCCTCGCTCGTGCCGGTCGAAGGTGCATCGGGCATGACGGGCCTGGATCCGTTCGTCGGCGGGCTGAGGTCGGTTATCTCGATCACGTGGTCGGGGCCTCGGAATATGCCCGCGGGAGTGCGAATCTCGACAGGGCCGGCATCCGCGAGCGCGAGGAGGCGCACGCCGAGCGTGCCGTCGACGGTTGTGGTGGCGACCTCGCGATGGTCGGGACGGCGCGAGGCGAGAGCGTCGCCCAACAGCGAGAGGAACAGCCCGAAAGCGTCGGGGTCCAGCTCGCCCAACTCTCCCAGCTTGGTGGGCCGCCCACTCGCGAGCCGCGCCCGCGCGGCCGCCGTCTGCTCGCTCTGCTTGGCGGCGAGTCGCTCAAGCAGACGACGGGCCTCCTCGCGGTCGGTTATCCGGTTGGCGCGGCCGCGACGCTCATAGCTGCCTGTGCGCCGCAAGCGCGGGCTGATGTGCAGGGGTGGAGCCTCGCGCCAGGATGTGGAAGGCGGCACCGGCTGCTCCTCGCGGGCGGTGCGCGTGTCGCTGTCGAGCACCAGGTGGCGTGAGCCGTACAGGCCGAACGCGCCGCGCCACAGCCGGTGCCGAGCGTCGTCGTTGGGCGCCTCAGCGAACCACAGCGCGAGGGCGCGAAAGTCGGCCGACCGATCGGAGCGCCCGGAGCGGCGTTCGTTGAGGGTGGCAACCACCGCCAGCAGATCGGGGATCGCTTGGCGGGCGCGGCTGCGCAACAGCTTTGCCTGGCTTGGGTGGCCGGGTTCGGAGACAAACCACTGACGCAGGCCCTGCCAGCGCTCCTGCCACATTGCCATGCCGGCGCGATAGGCGACCTCGCGCGGATCGCGCTCGCCCGCGAAGTTGTCATCGCGCGAACCGTGCTCACCGCCCGACCCATCCGTGCTATCCCTCCCCGCGATGGCGCCCGGGGCGGCGTCTTCGGCGTCGCGGCGCGCAATGATGCTGAGCAAGCGCATCACCTCCGCGTCCTCAAAACCAAGTAGCAATCCCGATATCTCCGCGCCAATCGTGAGGAGATCCGCGATGAAGCGCTCCAGGTAATTGACCAGCTGGTCCTTGTATGCACGGAAGGCGTCCACATCGGCGTCGTGGAGTTCGATCGTGCGCCGCAGCGAACCCATGAACGCCTGCGCGTTGCTGGCGAGATCTTCGGAGCGATCGACCAGGTCGCGCAACAGCAGGCCCATGCGCGCCGGATCGGGATCGGTCTCGCCGGCCAGCTCGCGCAGGGCGCGCAGCTGGGTGGCGATGTCGGCCAGGGCGACAGCCTGCAGGGCGCCGCGCTTGCCAAGCTGCTCCTCATACACGCTGAGCGCGCGCTCAGCCGCCTCGCCCGCGTGCGTCAGCTGATAGAGAAAGCGCGCGCGGTGGAAGTCCTCGACCGTCGTGACTCGGCTCGTATCGGGGTCGGCACGCAGGTTGCCCCACTCCACGAGCTGCCCGAGCGCGTCGGCGAGGGCCTCCACGGGTATGTGCTCACCGGGCTCGGCGCCGGCGAGGGCCTCGTGGAGGTCCTCGGTGCGCAGATGCACCACGAAGCGCCGCTTCGCGGCGACGAACTCCCCCATCACCCGCCTGTACAATGCCACGTTTGGTGTCGCAAGGTGGGCGAACAGTCTGAATCCGGACGGTTCCACACTCGGGCACGTTAGCTCCCGACGGGGACCGATGAGCGCAGCGCCGTCTATAGCCCCCTGCGAACGACTTCCTTCCCGGCGCCGCGGCTCACGACCCCTGGCGACCAGCTCGAAAACGACTGTCACTTGCGTCGGATCGAGCGGTTACGACGACGGGCCTGCTTGGCGGCGGTGCGCTTCACGCGAGTGGCGCTGGCTGCACGTCGTATGGCTGGTGGGGTGTGTCCGCGGGGATCGTCACCCGCGGCAAGCTGTCTCATGTCATACGCCGCGATCCACGCTTCACCAGCCACCGGATCGGCTGGGTCCACACCGTCGGCGATCATCTGCATCGCGATCGACTTCGCCATGCCCCAATGCGAGGGGTCCTGGCAGGCCGCGATGGTCTTGCGGCGAAGGCGCTCACATGTTGCCCTCAACGCATCGACGCTGTCGCCTTCGAGCTTGCCTGCTCGATCGAGGAAGCTCATGAACGCGGCGAGGCAGTCGGGCAGTGTGTAGATCGCCTCGTCTTCCATCGTCGCGGCGATCGCCAATACCGCCAATGGCACGGTCATCGTTGGCGTCGCGGACGACAAGAGCGTGGTCGGCTTGAAGGATCCGCTGAAGGACGAGGAGCGCCTGGCGCTGGCGATCGCGGACTCGATCGAGCCGTTGCTACTCGTCAACATCCAGCACGCGAGTCGCGAGCGCGCGTCGGTTTTCGTGGTCGATGTTCCCTTCAGCCCGAGGCCGTACTATCTCCGCGCTCAGGGACCGGAGAACGGGGTGTACGTCCGGGAGGGCTCGACGAACACGAAGGCCGATCCGGCGACGATCGCCGAGCTTCGCCGGCTTTCGATGCTCTCGACGTCTTCCTGCGGCGCAATCTGCGCTCCGGCGCGGCGTTTGGTGACGGGCTGCGCCGTCAAAACATCGACGAGTATCACCGAGAAGCGCTGCGCGAGCTCATCGTCAACGCGATTGCGCACGCCAACTACGCCTCGACGGGAACGCCGATCTCCATCCAATTGTTCGCTGACCGCCTGGAGGTCATCAGCCCTGGTCGCTTCCCGCCCGGCACCACCGTCCAGAGCTTCAAGGAAGGGATGAGTAAGATCCGCAGCCGTGGCATCGCCGATGTCCTGCACCACCTCGACATCATGGAGACCTGGGGCAGCGGCAGAAAGACCGTCCTGGAGTTCTTGTCGCACCGGGGCAAGGGGAGCACGGCTGAGATCGCCGAGCACATCGGACTGACCACCCGCGCCACGAGAGACTGGCTCCGCCGCCTCCAAGCGGACGACGAAGTGACTGCCTACCGACCATCCCCTCACCGCGGTCCAATTGACGGTCCAAACTGAGGCGAACTCAGGGGCACCCAGAACCACCAGAACCCAGTAAACGTGGGGCTGTGCGCCTCAGCGGCACCCCATCCGCGAGGTTGTGGTCCCGGCGGCCGGGGGTTCGAGTCCCCTCGCTCACCCCTCGAGAACTACTTGCACGCGGTGCCCGGCGACAGGATGGGCAATCCGGCGGCGCTCGCGCACTCGACGAGCTCTCCGTCGTAGGTGACGATCTCATCCGCGCCGACCCTGAGTGCGACGGCGAGGTGGATGGCTAGTTGGATCGCAGCGGCGCGTGGGTGCCGGCTGCGAGCAGGTCGCCGCGCGTGAGGTCGATTAGGCTCACGGTTTCGAGCGCGGCGCGCACCGCGTCGAGGTCGACGTCTCGCGGTGGGTGACGGTGCGCATGTCGCACAACGTTGCACGCTGCTGCACCCGGCGTCGAGCTCGTGCCGCGTGGCGTTCGCGTGGGCGGCGGCTCAGCCCGCGAGCGTAGCGAGGCGACGCGCGGCGGGGCTGTCGGTGTCGACCAGCCGTTTCACCCATGTCGCGGCGCGGGGGAGGTCGAGGGTGCCAGCGGCGGCCATCTCCTCGATATCGGCCCAGTCCTTGGTGCGGTCGAACAGCGCCTTGAAGACCGCGAGGGCGGTGCAGTCGAGCACGGGGATCGTGCGACCCTCGAACGGCACGAGCCGCACCCCCTGGGCGACCTCGTCGTGGAAGCGGTGGATGTCGAGGAAGACGTCGATGGGTGTGTCCTGCCACCACACGCGCACCTGCCCTTCGCGCTGTGCGGTGTGGATATCGGCGTTGCTCACCGCGACGCTTGTGGGCAGCGCGGCGAGTGCCTCCGCGGCCCGGGCGGGCGCGACGAAGACGTTGACGTCGAGATCGCGCGTGGCGCGGGGCTCGTGTGTGCAATAGGCGAGCGCGATCGCTCCGCCGAACGCGTGCGGCAGCTGGGCGCGGGTGAGCGCGTCGTGGATGTCGAGCAGTCGCTGTGCGAGCAGGCTCATGCGGCGAAGCGGCTGAGCGGCGGATACGTGAGCTTCCCGCGGCGGCGGCCGGGGAGCGCCTCGGCTAGATCGAGGACCTGCGCGAGGATGCGGGCTGCTCGGGCGGGGTCGACTGGGTTGCGCGAGGGGCCGATCCGCAGCTCCATGTTCGCGGCTGCGGCGATCCGCGCGAGCGCGTCGACGCTGGGCTGGCGACGTCCGTGCTCGTAGGCGTTGACGACCGACCGCGGCAGCCCGGCGCGGCGGGCGAGCTCGGCCTGACGCAATCCGCTCTCGCGGCGGATCTCGGCGACCAGCTCGGCGGCAATCACACGGGTAACGGTCACGGCAAAATGTTAGCGCATCCGCTAACTGCCTTGGCCCTGGGCGCCGTCGTCGCCTTCGGTAGCTCGAAGCGCGTCAGCGGTGCGAGTCGCGCGGGCTCGGACGTGCTTGTGGCGAAGCAGAGCTTCTGCGAAGGCTGTCCGAAGCCGCCCCTCGAGCTCGGCCTGCGATTACGGCCAGTCGATCTGCTCGGCCAGCTGCTCGCGGCCGAGGTCGATCAGGGCGCTGCGCGCGATCGGGCTGTATGCGCCGTCGGTGAGCGCGAGCCAGTGGACGGTGTGCGCGTCGGGGTCGAGGATCAGTACCTCGTCGACGTGGTGGGCGGCGTAGAAGGGGAGCTTCTGCCAGGTCTCATCGCCGGGGGAGATGATCTCGACGACGAGCGCGGCGGTGTGCAGCCAGGTGCCGCTGGCGCCGGGACGGTGCAGGCCCCCGTCGGGGACGCGGAAGTCCTCGATGGAGTCGCCGAGGTTGAACTCGCCCATCGCGGCCTCCAGGCCGGCCTCGCGCGCCGGCCGGTCGAGTGCTACTGCTAGCTGCTGGGTCAAGCGCGCGTGTCCGTAGCTGGGTGCGGGAACAATGTGCAGGACACCCTCCCACACCTCGTCGAGACGATCAAGACCGGAGATCCGCCGGCGCTCCTTGAGCGCATCAAGCTCGAAGGCGTAGGGGTCGAGCACCACTGTGGCCATGACGCGAGGATAGCCGGGCGGCGCTACGGGGCCGAGAGCGTCGCGCCGGGCCTGCGCGGCGACAGCACGCGCCCTGCAGACAACAAGCTATTGACAGCTCACCCGGCTGGTGGCTATCGTTGTTCTTGTTACGTTGGCCGTGTGGTGGTCGCGGACAGACATAGGGTCTGGTTGGGGTCTGCTCTTGTGGTCGACCTGTGTAGTGCTTACTGGGGTGTTGGGTAGAGGGGCTGGGCCGGTTTTCTGATGAGGGAGCTTGGTTAGCGTGGTTTCTGATGGGAGATACATGACGGGCGTCGGCGCGGTGCGCGGGTTGGCCTTGGCTAGATGCCCCAGCTTCTTGCTGGGTCATCTCTCTCTCTCTCTCTCTCTCTTCAGGGCCGGGGTTAGAACCTAGCTGCGGTTCGCGCGCGTTCTCGCGCCGCCCGGGCCCCCGTGTGGTGGGGGCTTGGGCTTTCCCATGTCGCGTGCGCGTGTGTAGGGGTGGCGTGGTGGTGTGGCGGGGGCTGGTGTGATGGCGCGGCGGGTGCGCTCGCGCGTGGGGTCCTCCGGGTCGGTGTCCGCGTCGGCGTCGGTGCCCTCTGCGGCGTCGGGTCGGCGGCGGGCGGGGGGAGAGGCACGCCGCACGGCAGGCGCACGCGCCGGGGGGCAACTGCCGGCGCGTAGTGGCCTGCCGCGCGATCAGGTGAGTGAGATTCAGCGTTCGCGGCTGCTGGTGGGGGCGGTGGGCGCGATCGAGGAGTATGGGTACGCGCGTACGACGGTCGCGCAGATCACGGCCCGTGCGCGGGTGTCGCGGCGTACGTTCTATGAGCTGTTTGAGGATCGCGACGCGTGTCTGGCGGCGCTGCTCGAGGACGTGGTGGGGATCCTCGAAGGCGAGCTCGTACAGGCGGGCCTGGATGGTTTGTCGTGGCGTGAGCGGGTGCGTGGGGGCCTGGAGGTGATCCTCGCGTTCTTCGATCGTGAGCCGGCGCTCGCGCGGGTGTGCGTCGTGCAGGCGCTGCGCGGCGGGCAGGAGGTGTTGGAGCGGCGCGAGGCGATCCTCACTCGCATCGCGACAGTGTTGGATGAGGGCAGGGGATCGGGTGCGCGTGCGAGCGACTGCTCCCCGTTGACGGCGGAGGGCTTGGTCGGTGCGGCGTTTGCGATCCTCCACGCCCGCCTCTTGCACGGGGAGCGCGAGCCATTGGTCGGGCTCACGGGCGAGCTGATGGGCGTGATCGTCCTGCCGTACATGGGGCCGGCGGCGGCACGCCGCGAGCAGACCCGCCCCACACCCAGCGCGATCCTAGCGGCAGGCGGCAGGCCACCGGCGCTCGTGGGCGCCGAAGGCGATCCGTTGCGCGATATCCCGATGCGCTTGACGTACCGCACCGCACGGGTGTTGCAGGGCATCGCGGAGCGGCCCGGGGTCAACAACCGCCAGGTCGCAGCGCACGCAGGCGTCCAGGACCAGGGGCAGATATCGAAGCTACTGGCGCGCCTGGAGCGCCTTGGGCTCACCGCCAACAGCGGCGAGGGTCACACCAAGGGGGAGCCCAACGCGTGGACCCTGACCACCCTGGGCCGGCAGGTCGCGCAGCGCCTGCAGGTCAACCCCAGCTACCGGAGCGAGGTGGCGCGATGAGACACGCGATCGACACACGTGCGCTGCGTGGTGGGAATGCCCGGGTTCGCCGGCGGGGTCCGGCGGCAGATATCAACGTTCCGCGCTCACGCGGGCAACAACAGGGAGGTCGCGTGATGCGCCTGAGAAGCCTAAACACCACCGGGCGTGTGTGTGCGCTGCTGTCGTTTGTCGTGCTGTGCGCCACGGCGCTCAGCGCGCCGCCGGCGCTGGCGCTGCCGGAAGGGCGGGTGTATGAGATGGTCAGCCCGCCGTACAAGGCCGGGTACAGCGCGTACGCGCTCGATGCTGTCGCGCCCGACGGGGAAAGCGCCGTGTTCATCTCGCAGGGTACGTTTGCGGGAGCGCCTGCCGGCAAGAATTTCGGTGGCGCCCCGTATCTCGCGCGGCGCGCAGCGGCGGGCTGGTCGACGTCTTCGCTGGAAGCACCGGCCGCGGTCGCACCGCTCGGTAGCACATTTGATTTCTCCACGACGCTGCAGTCGAGCCTCTGGACGGGCAAGCTGGGGCCAAACGAAGGCGCCGCGACGCTCGAAACAAACCAGGCGGTCTTCTTGCGGCATGCGGTGGATGAGCCCGACACCGTGGAAAACTGGCCAGTGACGGGCGACGTCGTGGAATCGCTGGAAAAGACCCGGCTCGACACCTCGGTTGAAGGTGTGAGCAGCGATCTCTGTCATGTCGTTTTTAATACCAATGCTGGAGGATACAGTCAGTTGCTTCCGTCGGCTGTCGGCACCGAAGCGGACGTCTATGAATTTGAGACGGGTTGCAATGGTGAACATGCGTTGCGCTTGGTGGCTGTGAAAAATAAAGACGGCGCCGATGGGGAACCTGAAGTGATATATCCGGTTTGCAAGGACTACCTCGGTGGTATTGGACCTGTTGGGAATGAAGCTGAAGGTTTTGGAGAAGCGAGCAAATTCAATGACGTCGCGGCCGAGGGCAGCGAGATGTTCTTCACAGCGTTTGTTAATCTACAGAATGACCAGGGTTGTAAAATCGATTCGACACAGAGCTTACTGAGTGTGCCGCAGGTGTTTGTGCGTCTCGATGGAACACGGACGCTTGAAGTGTCGAAGCCTGTTGGCGAAGCGTGCAGTGAAGTTCCGTGTGCGAATGCGGCGAGTCGGGCGCCCGCGTTGTTCTGGGGCGCCTCCGAAGACGGGTCGAAGGTCTTCTTCGCTGCCTCGGAGGCGCTCGTGCCGGGCGACAGCGATGGTAGTAACAACCTGTACATGGCGACGATTGGCTGTGCGGGTGGCGGTCAGGGTTGTGAAGCCGCTGAAAAGCAGGTGACGTCGCTGGTGGCGGTTTCGCATGGGCCTGTTGTGGGTGAAGCGGCGGAAGTGCAGGGTGTCGTGAAGATCGCCTCGGACGGTTCGCGGGTCTATTTCGTTGCGCGGGGGGTGTTGAGCGCTGGGGCCAACGCCGAAGGCGATGCGCCGGTGAAGGGCGCTGACAACCTGTATGTGTATGACAGCGTGACGGGTGGGCCGCCGGTGTTCATCGCGGATCTCTGCTCGGAAGCGGGGCGGTCGGGGCTCGTGGCGGACTACCGCTGCCCGTCGGACCTCGAACCGAGTGGTGGGGGAAAAGGAAGGCATGACCAGGGCCTGTGGGATGTCGAGCAGTCCGGTGGGTATGGGTGGGAACATCCGGCGCAGACGGCGGGCCCCGAAGGCGATGCGGGTCGATTCCTTGTGTTTGCGAGCTTCGGAAAACTGGTGAAGAGCGATACCGACGGTGCGCGCGATGTTTACCGCTACGACGCGCAGACCGGTTCGCTGGAACGTGTCTCGCTCGGCGAAGCGGGTTCCGGCACGAACGGTAACTGCGAAGACACGACGCCGACCACAGAAGTCGGCGGGATGGATACGTGCGATGCGACGCTCCCGTTCTACGAGGGGTTCCTTCCGCCGAATAGTGGGGCGCTGCAGCGTGGGCTCGCGACGCGGGCGGTCAGCGAAGACGGCTCGCGGATCGTGTTCGTGACCGCGCAGCCGCTATCGCCGGCTGCCGTCAACGGCCTGATCAACGTGTATGAATGGCACAAGGAACCGGGTTGGAGCGAAGGCAGAGTCACGCTGATATCTAGCGGCAGCGCCCCAGAAGGCCAGCGGCAGGCCGTGATCACGCCCTCCGGCCGGGACATCTTCTTCGTGACAGGCCAGGGCCTGGTGCCACAGGACACCGACGGTCAGGCGGATGTGTATGACGCGCGCCTGGGCGGCGGGTTCCCGGCGGCGTCGGCGGAACGTCAGCCGTGCTCGGGCGACGCGTGCCAGGGCCCGTTGACTAACCCCGCGCCGCTGCTCGTGCCCGGCAGCGTCCCCCAAGCACCGGGAGGGAACTTCACGCCGGCGGCGCCCGCGAGCACAACCAAGGCCGTACCGCGCGCGAAGCCAAAGAAGTGCCGCAAGGGCACCGTGAAAAAAGGAAGCAGCAAATGTGTCCGCAGGCACTCTGGAAAAGCGGCAAAGGGAAGGAAATAGCATGCGCAAGCAAACGACACGACGAGCGGCCAACGGCCGCGCGGCTGCTGGCTCGACCACGCTATTCGGTGTGCTTGTGGCTCTCCTGATCCTGATGGCTCCTGCGGCGGCGGCAGCGAAGGAAAGCAAGCCGCTTGAAATCACGAAGTTCACGGTACAGCCAACGCAGACCGTCGAAAAGACGGAATACAATGGCTTGGGCGAAGCCTTCCCAATTTTTGAAAACGTGCCCTATGCGTTTACGCAGGCAGGCGGTCATCCCGCGGCGCTGACGACGACTGTGCAGTTCGCTACTGAAGAAGTTTCGCAGTATGCCCCGGACGGGACGAAAAATGGTCCTACTCAGATTGACCCTACGCGTGATCCGAAGGATGTGGTGGTTGCGCTGCCGCCGGGTTTGCTTGGTGATCCGATGGCGGTGCCGCGTTGTCTGTTGCGGGAGCTGCTTTCGGGTGTGGCGTGTCCCGCGGATACGCAGATCGGGGTCGCGCGTGTGAGGTGGTTCGGTGGGAAGGAGGAGCTTGCGCCGGTCGTGAATGTTACGCCGGAAGCAGGACAATCCGCGGAGTTCGGGATCGAGAACGACTCGGGCGCCGGTGCGGTTGTGGAGACCGCGCATCTGGTGCGCACCGCACAGGGATACGGGTTCACGGTCGTCTCCGACAACATCACGCCGGCGGAAATCTCCGAAGTGGAAGAGACGATCTGGGGTGTGCCGGCCGATTCGAGTCACGATGCGCAGCGCGGACTGTTTTGCGCATCCGACACTTTCAACAACACCCCTGCTTGCGAATATGGACGGCGTGGTGGTGGGGAACCCGCGGGTGTCGCTCCGGTGCCGTTTTTGACGTGGCCGACGGATTGCGCGGCTGGCCCTGAGCAGGCGACGCTGCGCGCGGATTCGTGGGAGGAACCGGGGAAGGTGGGCTTGAACGGGGCGTATGAAGGGTATGTGTCGGCCTCGACGACACTGCCGGGGGTGACGGGTTGCGACCGGCTGGGTTTCGAACCGTCGATCGAAGTGCAGCCCGATACGCAGCTCGCCGATGAACCGGTGGGGCTTGGGGTGAACTTGAAGGTGCCGCTGAATGAAAGCCCTGAAGCGTCGGCGACGCCGCAGTTGCGTGATGCGGTGATTACGTTGCCGGAGGGGATGTCGGTCTCGCCGGGTGTCGTGGATGGTATCCAGGCGTGCAACGAATCGGGACCGGAAGGGATCAATTTCACGGGCTCGGAATCCGAACAGGTCGGGCCCAACGGTGAATTGCAGCTCGCGCCGGGGCATTGTCCGGATGCGTCGATCGTGGGGACCGCGGAAGCGATCACGCCGTTCCTGCCGACGCCCGTCAAGGGCCATGTGTACTTGGCGCGGCCGGGGTGCGGTGGTGCCGGGCAGGCCGCTTGCACCGAACACGACGCGTTGGATGGGAACCTCTACCAGCTCTACCTGGAACTCGGCGGGACGGGGGAACTCGCGGACACCGGGATCGAGATCAAGGTCGCGGGCAAGGTGTCGGCGAACCCCGCGACGGGCCAGCTCACGACGCGGTTCTTGGAGAACCCGCAGGCGCCGTTCAGCGAACTGAAGGTCCATTTGAACGGGGGGCCGCGGGCGCCGATCGACAACCCCGCGGTCTGCGGCCCGGCGACAACGACGGCTGATTTCACGCCGTGGAGCGCGCCGGGGTTGACGCCGGAAGGGTTGTTCATGGCTGGTACGGCGGATGCGACGCCGTCGTCGTTCTTCGAAGTGCTGGGTTGCGCGAGCCCGGCGGGGCTTGCGCCGGGGTTTGTGGCGGGGACGGTCACGCCGCAGGCGGGGCAGTTCAGCGCGTTTACGATGAATCTCTCGCGCCAGGACCGCGAACAGGACATCAAGGGCATCCAGATCCACACGCCGCCGGGTCTGCTGGGGATGCTCTCCAGTGTCCCGTTGTGCGGCGAACCGGCGGCGGATGCGGGGTCCTGTCCGGAAGCGTCGAAGATCGGCACGACCCGCGTAGCGAGCGGCGCGGGGTCCCACCCGTTTGAAATCGAAGGCGACGTGTACCTGACGGGCCCGTATGGGGGCGCGCCGTTTGGGTTGAGCATCGTCACACACGCCATCGCGGGCCCCTTCAACCTCGGCCTTGTAATCGTGCGCGCACGGATCGACGTGAACCCGCAAACGAGCGCGCTGACGATCACGACCGATGAAACGGGACCGTATGCGGTGCCGCAGATCATCTTCGGGGTGCCGCTGCGCCTGCAGCGCGTCACGGTCGATATCGACCGGCCCGGTTTCATGTTCAACCCGACGAGCTGCGCGGCGCAGCAGATCACCGCGGTCATCTCCGGCAGCCAAAACGCGACCGCGACGCTCAGCAGCCCGTTCGCGGTGGGTGGGTGTAAGAGCTTGGCGTTCAAACCCCAGTTCGAAGTCGCGACGAGCGCCCACGCCAGCCGTGCGGACGGCGCGAGCCTGGACGTAAAGCTCTCCTACCCGGCGGGGTCGGTGGGGAGCGAGGCGAACATCGCGAGGGTCAAAGTCGAACTGCCGAAGCAGCTGCCTTCGCAGCTGAAGACGTTGCAGAAGGCGTGCCCCGCGGCGACGTTCGCGGCGGACCCTGCTGGGTGTCCGGGCGCGTCGATCGTTGGCGTCGCGCGGGCGAGCACGCCGCTGCTGCCCGTCGGCCTGGAAGGCCCGGTGTATTTCGTCTCGCATGGCGGCGAAGCGTTTCCGAGCTTGATCGTGGTGCTGCAGGGCGACGGGGTGCGCGTGGACCTGGCCGGCTCGACGTTCATCAGCAAGAGCGGGATCACGAGCAGCACGTTCAAGACGGTCCCCGACGTGCCCGTCAGCACATTCGAGCTCTACCTACCCCAAGGCCCCTACTCCGCGCTGACAGCCAACACCAACCTCTGTGACCAGAGGAAGACCGTGACGACCAGGCGCAAGGTCGCGAGCAGGGTCCACGGCCGCACAGTACACCGCACCGTCACGACACGAAAGAGGGAGCCGGCGGCGTTGGCGATGCCGACCGAATTCGTCGCGCAGAACGGGGCGGTCATCCACCAGAGCACCCCGATCGAAGTCACCGGGTGCACCACTGCCAAGCAGAAAGCCAGCGCGGCACGCGCGGGCAATCAGACCAACACGAGCAGGGGGAGCGCACGATGATCCACGCCAAAGCCCACAGGACACGCGTCGGGCTCACCGCGCTCCTCGCTGCGGCGGCGGTCGCGGGGCTACCCACGGCGCCGGCTGCTGCGGCACTCGCGCCCGTCAAGGAGAGCCTTGAAACCGAGTTCGGCTGGAACGTCAACAGAACCGCCGAAGAGGCGGGCGCGCCACAGGCCGAACGGAACGTCTGCGTCTTGGCCAAGGACGAATGCCAGGCCGGGCAGAACACCAGCGAACTCGGCGCCGGCGCGGGCGGCTTCGCATATCCCGTCGGCGTCGCGGTCGGCAGCACACCAGACGACTATCTCTATGTAGCCGATCACAACAATGAACGGGTGCAGGTGATCACGCCGCAGGGAGCATTTGTGAGCATGTTTGGTTGGGATGTAAACAAGACCAAGGCCGGCGAAGGCGCGCCGCAGGCCGAACGCGACATCTGCACCGCGGAATCCCACGACGAATGCCAGGGCGGTCAACCCTCCTCCAACGGTCCCGCGGGAGCAATTGAATCTCCCACGAGCATCGCGGTCGATCAATCGACCCACGATGTTTACGTCCTCGATCATGCAACCGATCGCGTCGTCAAGTACACCGCGACCGGCGAATTCATCTGGATGATCGGCGGCGAAGTCAACGAAACCCAAGACAACAACCCAACTGCCAGCGAAGCGCAGAAGAACATCTGCACCGCCGAAGAACTCGCCAAAGGCACAATCTGCAAGACTGGCGTGGAACGCCCCGCCGAAACCAGGCAGCACGGCGCATTCAAATTGGAAAACGAACGCGGTAATCTCCTTGCTGTCGGCCCCGCGGGCGTGCTGTACGTCGGCGGCGAAGGCGGTGTGCAGGAGTTCGAACCCGACGGGCAATACGAGGCAGAAATCGAAATCCCCTTCCCGCAGACCGTCAGGGCGCTCGCGGTCGACGCGGCCGGCGACGTCTACCTCGTCGATGAAGGCCGAGCGAGTCGGACGATCCACAAGTTCGCGTCCGACGGCACCGAAATCACCACCACGTGCAGCCCGGGATCCTCGGCCTGCTGGCCGTTGACGTTGAGCCCGCGAGAAAGCACTGCGACTAGCTTGCGCCTCTCTGGTCTCGCGGTGGACCCCGCCGGACGTCTCGCGACAACCGTGAGTGAAGAAAGCGAAACGTTCGGGTTGCTGCTCAATGGTGAAACTGGCGAAACCGTGAGTGAATTCAAGCTTGGCCTGCGGGTGGCTAGAGGTATTACGTTCGACAGCGTAGAAGTCGCCGGTGGTTTTGAGATGTATCTCGCAGAGGAAGAACTACAGGAGGTGCTCGCTTACGCGCCGGCGAGGATCGGGGCGCTCGCGCTCATCCCCGCGGCGTGTGCTGCTGGCGCCGAGCACGAAACGGATGCGTCGTTCAACTGTACGCTCAGCGGCGAAGCGAACCCGTGGGGTGTCGCGCAGACCGAAGCCGGGTTCCAGTGGGGCTCCACGACAGCCTTGGGGGCGACGACGCCGCTGCAGTCGGTGTGCGCGGCGTCGTGTGCCAATGGGTTTGTGCCGGTGCCGAGCGCCGTCGTGCAGGCGCCACCGAACGAAACCTTCTACGAGCGGCTCGTCGGCTATGACGAACACGCGCCGGCCTCCGCCAAGGAACCGATCGCAAGCAGCGTGCTGTCGTTCGCGACGCCGATGGTCACGCCCGATACCGCGCCCACGCCGAGCGCGCTCGCGGTCCACCCCTCTTCGGCGACGATCTTCGGCGAACTGAACCCCGAGAACGCGCGCAGCGAATACTTCTTCGAATACGGGCCGCAGGGCATCCTCAAAAGCTGCCCGCACGGCGTGCGCAGCGAAAGCTGTCCAGGCGTCAGCACGACCGCAACGCAGGAATCCGAAGCGTACCTTGAGATCGGCGCGGCCGCTGAAATCGTGGGCCTGCAGCCATCCAGCAGCTACGAATACCGGCTGTTCGCCGAAAGCGAAAACAAAGCGAAGACCGCCAAGCGCGCGAGCAGCAGCCCCGCGTCGCTGTTGACGACCGCCCCGGCGCCCGTGGCGAGAGCTAGCACCGGCGCGGCCGGCGCGGTCGCGACGACCAGCGCGCTGATCGCGGGCACCGTGGACCCCGACGGGCTGACCGCGACATACGCGTTCGAACTCGGCGTCTACCAGGGCGCCGCGACGCAGTACGGCACGGTCTTCAGCGGCCCCGCCGGCGAAGGGGTAAACCCGATCGAAGAGACGCTGCCGCTGACCGGACTGCAACCCGGGACCACGTACGCTTATCGCATCACGATCACCAGCGCCTACGGCACCAGCCAGGGCAGCCCGATGACGTTCACGACCAGCGGGCTGCCGGCCGTCCTCGTCGTGCCGAGCGAGCTCAGCCAGCTGCCGATCCCACCGATCGCCTATCCGGTGAACCCGAGCTCACCGAAACACGCCAAGGCGAAGAAGGCCAAGAAGCACGTGCGCAAGAAGCGCAAGGCGCACGCCCGGCACAAGGCGCGTAGCCGCAAGAAATAAGAGGAGTAGGCGGCGGGGTGTAAACGAATGTGCGAGTTTGGGCTTACCCGGAAAATTCACTGGTTAACTTGTCACTCTTGACTACGCGCCCGATTACCGAGTAGGCTTGACTCACACGACCAAAGCTATGGTGAAACCCGCGGTTGGGTTTCGGCGAATGGCAGGCAGTCGGTCGCAAAAGACAATCCCTAGGAGGATTAATGAGACTCAAGACACTCGGAGCGGTGCTCGTGGCGCTGCTCGCACTCGGTGCTGTCGTGGCGGCGGGAGCCTCCGCGCATGCCTGGGAGTTGAGGGAACCGCTGACGAAAGCGGAAGCGATGGCCTCGACGGGAACGCTGCAGATCGAAGTGCCGAAAGAACACCAGAAGTTCACGTGTCAAATCCGCGAGGAAGGAACCGTCGGCCCAGGCGCCGCGGGCACGATCACCGCGCTGACGAACACCGCCAGCGCAAAAGAATTCGAATGCGAACACAACGATGGGCTGGAGTGCACCGGGGCGCATCTCAAAGTAGAAGTCAAACATCTGCCGTGGGACACCGAGCTCGCCACGATCGGCGGCGCGCTGCGCGACGAAATCAAGTCCGGTGGCAGCGGCACGCCGGAAGTGAAAATGAGCTGCGGCGGCTCGGAGAACTGGTGGACGGAGTGCTACTTCGCGACGAGCGTCGGGATCACGAACCATGCTGAAGACGTTGAAGGGACATACGACGAAAAATCCGATCCGCTGGAAAACACCTGCGGCGGGTTCGGCTTCAACCAGCCGCTCTACTACATTGGCTACGAAAAGATCCACCTCGCGGAACACCCCGAAGAACGACTGAAGGCGGTCTGACCCGTCGGAGTCAAGAGAGCAGCATCCTCGCTGAGCCGCTAGCAGCGAGACCGCACGGCATGGCCGGTGGGGCGCGAGCGCCCCACCGGCCATGCGAATGCTGAGCGTCGAGCTCATGGGTGGCATCGTCGTCTGCGCCCACGTCAACCGCGCGGCGCACCAGCACTCCGGCACGTACTGCCACTCATCGTCAGCTCGCGCGCCCCGGTCGGCGTGAGCAGCGCGGGGCCGGCAACGGTGCTGGGGAGCATCCGGCCCTCGGCTCGCGGTAGGGTCGGCCCGATGAGACGGCTCGTGCGCTCCCGCGCTCTGGTCCTTGGCGCTCGCCTGGGCCTGCTCGCCCTCGTCCTCGCCCTCGCCTTCCCCACAGCCGCGCAGGCCCACGGCATCGTCGGCCGCGCGGACCTGCCGATCCCGGTGTGGCTGTTCAGCTGGGCCGCGGCGATCGTGCTCGTGGTCTCGTTCGTCGCGCTCTCCGCGCTGTGGGTGACGCCGCAGCTGCAGCGCCAGCACCGGCGCCGCCTCATCAGGCTGCCCGCGGCCGCGGAATGGCTCGCGAGCGTCGTCGGCGTGGGGCTGTTCGCGCTCGTCGTCTACAGCGGCTTCGCGGGCGCGCAGGTCGCGCTCGCGAACTTCTCGGTGACGTTCATCTACGTCGTGTTCTGGGTCGGTCTGCCCGTGCTGAGCGTCATGTGCGGCGACGTCTTCCGCGCGTTCAGCCCGTGGCGCAGCTGCGCACGGTTGATCGTCGCGCTCGTCGGTGTCGTGCGTCGCGGTCCCGGGCGTGCCCCCCTGCGCTACCCGCGCTGGCTCGGCATGTGGCCCTCCGTCGCGGGTCTCGTCGGCTTCGGCTGGATGGAGCTCGTGTACGTGCTGCCCGACCGCGACCAGCCCTCGACGCTGGCGGCGCTCTCGGTGGCGTACTTCGCGGCGATGGCGCTCGGGATGGCGCTGTTCGGCGTCGACGAGTGGAGCGAGCGCGGCGACGGCTTCGCGGCGTACTTCCACCTCTTCTCGCGCCTCTCCGCGGTGACGCGCGACGAGGCGGGCTACGTCTGCCTGCGGCGCCCGCTGAGCGGCCTCACGGACCTGCCGCTGCGCCGCGGCACGGTCGCGCTGATCTGCACGATCATCGGCACGACGACGTTCGACGGACTCAGCAACGGCGGCCTGTGGCGCCAGAACGAGCTGAGCCTGCAGGCCCCCTTCGGCGACCTCGGCTTTCACCAGATCCCGGCGATCGAGCTCACGTACTCGGCGGGACTTGTGCTCTGCATCCTGCTGATCGCGGGCATCTACCGCCTCGGGATCGTCGGCGTCGCGAGCATCGGCGATCGCTACACCAAGGACGAGCTGACGCGCACGTTCGCGCACACGCTCGTCCCGGTCGCGTTCGCGTACGTGCTCGCGCACTACTTCTCGCTGCTGATCTGGCAGGGCCAGGCGATCGGCTTCCTCGCCTCGGACCCGCTCGGCAACGGCGCCAACATCTTCGGCACGAGCGCCTACCAGATCAACTACCACATCATCTCCTACGCGGCGATCTGGTACGTGCAGGTCGCCGCGCTGCTCGCCGGCCACGTCGGCGGCCTGATCCTCGCGCACGACCGCGCGCTGGTCCTCTACGACGAGCCCGAGGACGCCGTGCGCTCGCAGTACTGGATGCTCGCCGTGATGGTCGCCTTCACCAGCTTCGGCCTGTGGTTGCTGTCGGCGGTGGGGACGTGATGGCGTGTTCTGGAACGTCATTTCCGCTGCAGATCGCCGGGCGGGAGGTCCGCGGCCGACGCCGTGCTCGTGCCGAATTGAGCGCGGCCGGCGCGAATCGGCCCTGAGCGGTTGGCGGCGATCCGCGGGACGGAGGCGAGTAAGCGAGTCAGGGAGGTGCTACGCCGATATGCGAGATGACGTGTGGACCTGGTGCTGAGAAGCCCGTTCATACAGCGTCTCGGGCGCCATGTCATAGCCGTTGGGCCAGGCAACGGTGCGAATCTGTAGGTCGACGCGGACCTGCGCGAAGAAGGCGGGGTCGGCGAGAGGCTCCGATACGCCTCGCCAGTCGCGCCCCGCGAAGTCGATGTCGCCGACGAGACCGTCCTCGAAGGTGAGGCGCAGCCGATGGTCACCGATCACCTCAGCGTCCGTGACGTCAACAAGCTTGTCCACGCTTGAGACTTTAGCGAAGCGGAGCGATCGGCTTCAGCGGCTGTTCGTTGATCGCCCGCTCCCAATCGGCGCTCAGCTCATCGGCGTGGAGCTCGACCCAAGCTTGGACGAGGCGCAGTTGGCGGCTGCAGCCGACGCTCCCGACGGTCGTGCTCGGCCAGGTCTGGCGCGGAGGCCCGCAAGCGCGGCTGTCGCGGCTGTTGCGCGGGTGTCGCATCGAGCCCCTGAGCGAGCAGCAGGCGCGCGCTGCCGGCGCGGCGCTCGCCGCGAGCGACGGACGCGACCTGATCGACGCCGCCGTGGTCGTAAACGCGCTCGCCCGCGACGACCTCGTCGTCACCAGCGATCCCGGGGATCTGCGGCAGATCGCGAGCGCGATCGGTCGCTCCATCGAGTGCTACGTGCCGAGTTGAGCGCGGCCGGCGCGAATCGGCTCTCGCGCTTGCGCGCGGTGGTCCGTGGCGGCTGGCCTGATCCTTGCGTCGGCGCCCGTGGGGACCTGGCCGACGAGCTCTTCATCGCTATCGCGGTTGACGGGTGAGCAGGTGTACACGCTGGAGCACCTGTTCGAGGGTGCGGTCGCGCACAATGCCGAGTTGTCGGGCGAGGCGCTCGCGTGAGATCGCGCGCACGTTCTCTGGCAGGGCGAAGCTGACCGCCGTCAGGCCGCCCTCGGGGGGCTCGACACGGACGTGGATGGGGCTGGCGCGATCGGTGCGGGTGAACGGAACGACGATGCACATCTCGCCGCGGCCGGAGGAGATCTGATCGACGCTCACGATGAGGACCGGGCGCGCACCGCCCTGCTCGTGGCCGACGACCGGCTCGAGGCGGGCCTCCCAGACGTCGCCTTGCCTAGCGCTCGGAACGGCGCTCACTACAGGTCTTTCAGTCCGTCTTGCAGCGTGGCGTCCCACGCGCCGAGCTCCGAGCGGTAGGACGCGGCCTGCGCGGGGTCGCCCATGATCCGCGCCAGCGCGGCGTCGTGTTCGGCAAGGAGCTGGTCATCCTCGGCGCGACGGACGAGCGACTCCAGGAAGTCGGGGGTGCTGAGACCGCGGCTGCGGCTGAGGCGCTTCAGTCGCTCCCGGATCTCGGGTCGCACGCGGATGGTGGTGCTTGCAGCCATTCCTAGTCTCCTTTCTGGGTACCAGAGTGTATACGCAAACGTATACCACATAGCGCCCTCGCGCTCCGCCGGGCGTGGGTGGGATGTGGTCCAAAATACGATTCAAACCTGGTCCAAAGCGCACGTGAGCGCAGTAGCGATGCTCGCGCCGATTGACGGGTACAGTTCACATGCGGTGCTCACCGGACTCCTGTACCTGCTGCCGGCGCTCACGCTGGCGCTCGTGCTGCTCGCGCGGCGCTATCCCGGTGAGCGCGCGCTGCTCGCCCTGCGAGGTGAGCGACGCGCGGTCCGCCGGCGACGCGCTCCGCTGCGCGTGCCCACACCGCGTCCCGCGGTACTCATACTCGCGCGCGGCGGCCTGCTGCTCGCGCGCTCGCTCGCGGTGCGGCCCCCGCCCGCCCCGCGCGCGGCAAGCTAGACCAGCGGCCCGCGCATCGGGCGCAAAGCGCTTGCCCCACGCAGGGTTCTGCGACCGCATCCCGTGAGGGATGGGGTGCAGCCCCACGACTGCAACCCAAATCGCATCAACGCGAGGAGTACTCGATGTCACCACGTTTCGCGATCGCGCTGCTCGGCGTCGTCGCCGTCCTGCCGGCGCTCCCGGGCGCCGCCAGCGCGCAGGTCGGCGCGCCCGGCGGCGCCCAGAGCAGTACGCAAGCGAGCATCCATACCACCGCGCTCGGCGGCAGCCAGAATCCAGTGCAGGAGAGCGGCAACCCGATCAACGACCAGGGCAGCAACTACAACTACCGCTCCTACGTCACGAGCGTCGTCCCGCACGTGCCCGGCCTCAGCCTCGAAGTGCTCGAGTTCGCCGACCGCCTGATCCTCACCAACCACAGCGGCCGCACCGTCACCGTCTACGGGTACCAGGGAGACCCCTACGCGCGCGTCCTCGTGAACGGGACCGTGCAGCTCAACACGCGCTCCCCCGCCTATTACCTCAATCAGAACTTCTACGGCGAGGTCACCGTGCCCGCCTCCGCCTCGCCGACCGCGCCCCCGCACTGGGTCACCGTCGACCGCACCGCCCAGCTCGAATGGCACGACCACCGCATCCACTGGATGTCACCGATTCCCCCCGCGAGCGTCAAGAACAAGGACAAGCGCACCCTCATCTTCCAGTGGCAGGTCCCGATCCAGGTCGGCGCGCAGAGGGGCACCATCGACGGCAACCTCTTCTGGGTCCCCCTCGCCGACTCCTCGACGCCCGTCGCCGCGATCCTCGCGCTGATCGCGATCGTGCTCCTCGGGCTACTTGTTGTGTTCTACACGCGCAAACGGCGCGCCGCGCGGCCACCGCGCGCGGGGGGCGGCGCAATCGTCGCAGCGGCAGGGGCCGGTCCCGGCGCGTACCGGGACGCCGATACAAGCGTGGACCGCGCAGGCGGTACCGAGGGGCGCGGCGCCGACGATCGCGACTCCCCCGGCGAGCCGCCCGTCAAGGAGGTCTGGTGAGGCGCATCGTCCCGCTCGTCCTCGCGCTCTCCGTTATCGGGGCGCTCGTCTGCGCACCCTCCGCCTCCGCCCACGCGCAGCTGCTCGGCACCTCGCCGACGACCGGTGCGACTGTGCCCACGCAGCCCCCGGAGGTGATCTTCAAGTTCAACCAGAACGTCGGCGGCACGCTCGGCGCGGTCCGCGTCTACGACGCGCAGGGCGACGAGGTCGACGACCTCGACGTCTCCCACCCCGACGGGCAGGAGCACTGGATGGGCGTCGGCTTGAAGCCCGGCCTGCCCGACGGCACCTACACCGCGACCTACCGCGTGATCTCCGCCGACACCCACATCGTCTACGGCGGCCTCGTCTTCAGCATCGGTCACCCCGGCGCCGCCCCCAAGCTCTCCGTCGCCGGCCTCATCGAACGCAACAAGAGCGGCGAGGTCACGATCCTCGCCTTCGGCGCCGTCCGCGCGCTCGACTACCTCACGATCGCGCTGCTCGTCGGTGGGCTCGCGTTCCTGCTCTTGGTGTGGCGGCCGGCATTCGCCGCCGTCGTGGGGGAGGGGGGCGAATGGGACGCCTCCTCGCGCGCGTTCGCGCGGCGCCTGCGGCACCTGCTCGCCTTCGCGGTCGTGCTCGGCTTCCTCGTCAGCGTCCTCGGCATCCTCCTGCAGGGCGCGAGCGCCGCCGGCGTCTCGCTGTGGTCCTCGCTGAAAGGCACCGTCCTCGAAAGCACCCTGCACAGCCGCTTCGGCGAAGTCTGGGGTCTGCGCGCGCTGGACTGGCTCGCACTCGGCGCGCTGCTCGCGCTCGCCGCCGCGCTGCGACGGCCCGCGGCTTCCCACATGCCGGCGGAGCGCGCGGCCGCAGGTGTCTGCGCCACGGCGCCCGAGCTTCCGCCGTCGTGGCTGCTCGCGCCGCTCGCGCTCGGCGCCGCCTACCTCGCCGCGACGCCCGCGCTCAGCGGCCACGCCAGCATCCAAAGCCCCACCGTCGTCTTCTTTCCCTCCGACGTCCTGCACGTCCTCGCCGCGAGCGTCTGGGTCGGCGGCATCGCCTGCCTGCTGCTCGCGCTGCCCGCCGCTACGCGCGAGCTACGTGGACCCGATCGCACCCGCCTGCTGCTCGCCGCGCTCGCGCGCTTCTCCCCGCTCGCGCTCGCCGCCGTCCTCACGATCGCGATCACGGGCGTCGTGCAGGCCTACATCGACGTGCGCACGCTCGAAGGGCTCCTGCACACCACCTACGGCGCGCTGATCATCGCCAAGGTCGCGCTGCTGCTCGCGCTGATCGGCCTCGGCTGGGTCAACCGCGAACGCGTCCTGCCCGCGCTCCAGCGCATCGCCGCGGGGGGCGCGCCGGGGGCGGCCACAGCAAGCACGCCGGCGGTCATAGCGGGGGACGCGCGCGGAGTCGCGAGGGGAAGCGCGCCGGGGGCGACCGGCGTGCTCGCGCGTCGCACCCTGCGCAGCGAGCTCACTTTGATGCTCGTCGTGTTCGCCGTCACCGCCGCCTTGATCGGCTACGCCCCCCCGATTGACGCCGCCAGCGGGCCCTTCTCGACGAACACCACGTTTGGGCCCGCCGAGCTCGAGCTGACCGTCGAACCCGCCAAAGTCGGCCTCAACACCATTCACCTCTATCTGATCGACGCCCAGACCGGCAGTCAGTTCACCGCCACCAAGGAACTCACAGCGAAGGCCGCGCTGCCCGCCAAGGGCATCGGTCCGCTGCCGCTGCGCGCGATCCCCGCCGGGCCCGGCCACTACATCGTCAGTGCCGCCGAGCTCAGCCCCGGCGGCACCTGGGAAATCCAACTCACCGACCGCGTCTCCGAATTCGAAGAGTTCAGTCGCAACGTAAAGGTGCCAATCCGCTAGGAGGAAGCCGAAGCATGAAAGCCAAGACCCTCGCCGCGCTGCTCGCCGTCGGCGCTCTACTCGTACCCGCGAGCGCGCAGGCGCACATCAGCCTGCACCCCAACACGATTCCCGCGGGCGCCTTCGCGACGCTCGACGTGCGCGTCCCCGGCGAGCAGGAAGGCGCCTACGTCAAGAAGGTCGACGTCCTGTTCCCCGCCGGATTCACCGGCGTCGACTACGAAAACGTCCCCGGCTGGAGCGCTCGCATCGTCGAAGCCAAGCTCGCCACGCCGCTAAAAGAAGACGGCGAAACGATTGACGCCGAGGTTTCCCAGATCGTCTGGACCTGGACCGGCCCGCTCGGCAAGGTCGACAACGGCCAATTCATCAACTTTCCTCTCTCCCTCGCCATCCCCACCAGCGCTGCCGGCAAGGCGCTCGAATTCAGGACCGTCCAGACCTACAGCAACGGCCAGGTCGTGCACTGGATCGACTCCTCGCTCACCGCAGAACACCCCTCGCCGCGCATCAACGTCACCGCCAAAGGCGGCCTCATCGAGGAAGTCGCCGGCGCCGAGGCCGGACCCGCCGCCGGCCAGAGCGCTGGCGCGAGCGGCCAGGGCAGCGCCGCGCCGGCCGGTTCCGCGCAGGGCACCCCCATCGCAAGCGCCGCCGCCAAGCCCACCGGTGGCGCGAGCGAAGGTCTCGCGGTCGCGGCGCTCGTGCTCGGTGCGCTTGGGTTCGTGGCCGGTCTCGCGGCACTCAGGAGTGCGCGCGCCGCGCGAGCAGATCGCTATCCGCGCGCTCGATGAGGTCCTCGGGCGAGTCGTGCTCGTCGAGCTGCGCGAAGCCGACCGTGATCGAGGGGTGCATCGGAGCGGTCGCGAGCGTCTTCGAGACTTCCGCGAAACGCTGGCGGACGTCCTCGAGGTCGGCGCTCGGCAGCGCACACACGAACTCGTCGCCGCCGAAGCGCATGATCACGTCGTAGGAGCGCAGACACGACCGCAGCGAGTCCGCGACCGCGACGAGCGTCGCGTCGCCCGCGAGGTGGCCTTCGGAGTCGTTGACGCGCTTCAGGCCGTCGACGTCGATGAACGTCACCACCAGCTGTTCGCACGCGCGGCGCGCGCGGTCGATCTCGCGTCGCAGCTGTTCCATGCCCGGACCCCGCCGTCGCACGTGCGTCAGTTCATCCGTCTCCGAAGCCGCGCGGTCGAGCGCGGCCTGCGCGCGATCGCGCGCCGCGAGGTTGCGTTCGCGCGTCGCCTGCGCGAGCTCCTGCGCCGCGCGCACGCGCTCATCGCCCGCCCGCGCCCGATCTTCCGCCGCGCGGCGCCGATCGAGCGCTGCTCTGAGCTCGAGCTCCGCGCGCCGCGGCGAGCCGAGCCGGTCCAAGCCGACCGGCCCGTCGAAATCCCTTCGCGGCACGGGCGGCGTCGTCGAGCGCGTCCCTCGAGGATCGATGCCGGTTGCCTTGTCATCCGCGCTCTGCACAGGCCTGCACCCTTCGCAGAACAAGCTAGCAAAAATATCATAGAACGGAATAATTACCAGATAATGGACGAAGGGGCGATCTCGCGAATGCTCGGGCGGCGTGCGGGGGACCTTCATGGCGGCGACCGCGTGGCGCCGCTCTCGTGTTTAGCGGCTCGTCCGGCGCCTCGCCCCGCGCGTGGGCGCCGCCGCTTCGCCCATGAAACGCGCGACGTCCCGTGCTTCCGCTTGCTAAATGGCGCTCGCGCCGGCGCTCTGCCGGCGAACGCTCGGCGCATCCGCATAGACCCACGCCGCCGCGCCCATTGCCGCGGCGGAGAGCACGACCGCCGGCCACGCCCCCGTCGCGAGTGCCACGAGGTGCGAGAGGATCAAGGCCACGAGACCAACGCCGGTCAGCGCCGTCGCCGTGCGCGGACCCCGTCGCACCGTCCACGCACACACACAGGGAAGCGCGCAAGCGAGCAACACGAAGCCGCCCAGCGTGCGCGAGCCGCTCGTGACCGCTACCGCGTAGCCGACGATCAGCGCGCCGGCTGCGAGCGGGGCTGTGGGGAGGGGACGCATCGGTCGGAGGGGACGCATCGGTCGGGGGGGACGCATCGGTCGGAGGGTAGCGCTCGGCTTGGGCGTTGGGCTCGGCTCGCGCGTGCGGGTACGCGCGCCGCGCGCGCTGCAAGCCAGCCAGTGCGCTATGAGCCCCGTCGTCAGACGCGCGTAAACCCGAGCTGTTCCGCGGCAGCTGCCTGCTCGTCATCGCGGGAGGCGAACGCGATCTGGTCCTGCTCGGCCTCAGCAAGCGCGGGCACGGTTAGTGCGGCGACCGCGACGTGCCACGCGTCCAGCGTCCGCAGCGCGTGCCCGCGGACCAGCTCGAGTGTCTTCTTCTCGACGTCCGCCTGCGCGACGGTCAGCTCGCTGACGCGCCCCTCCTCGCCGAGGTCGGCGTCGAGCACGGCGAGCAGGTCGCGCTCGTCGGTGGTCCCGCGGCGCGCGCGTGCAGCGCGGATCAGCGCTCCCGAGACCTCGATCCGCGTCCACGTCCCGGTGACAGGAACGAGATCGGGGCTCTCGATCAGCGCCACAGCCTGCTCGTGGCCGTCCTCGTCGTGGAGGTAGGACCGCGCAAGCACGGACGAGTCGACATAGACGATCACGACAGCCGGTCGCGGTCTTCGTCGATCAGGCGGTCCACGATCGGTCCGAGGCCCCGTGTCGAGGCGACGATGCGTTCGCGCTCGGTCTCGCTCACGCGGGGTGCCTCCACCGCGCTCAGCATCCCCAGCGCCGTCGCCCTCGCCCGCAACCGGTCGCGCCGATCGCCCAGATCGGCATCGGTGCAAGCCTCGAGGACCTCGCCCGCAACCGCGTTCATGCTCCGGCCCTCGCGCGCCGCACGCGCCGCGAGTCGCCGGTGGAGATCCTCGGGGACGCGTAGTAGCAGCTGCTTCACCCGCGAGACGATATCACCTTGCCGATGTGATATCAGCTGCGGATGGCCCGTGTCGGTCAGTGCTCGATCCATCCCGGCCACCGTACGTGGCGCTTGGGATGGCTCTCTCGACGCTGCCCGGACCGTTTGACAATTAGCGCCAACAGAGCTACGTTGACTTGACAACGCGGCGGGGGCTCGCGCCGGCTTCGTTCTCTCGACGCCCCCTCCCCGGCGCACCATTCGCACCACAGGGAGGCACACGCGATGGTTGTTGTTCGGTCTCGTTCCCAGCTTCGCCTCGGAGGGCTCCGGGCGCTTGTAGGGCTCCTGGCGCTCGCCGCGACACTGCTCCTCGCCCTCTCGATCTCATCCCCCGCCCGAGCTTGGGGCAGCACGCCCGCTGGGCCGCGCGCCACCCGCGCCGCCTATGTCCCGACGCCACGGCCCTCCGCGCCCCAGCCGACCTACCTCGCGCTCGGCGACTCGCTCGCGTTCGGCTACTCGCAGGCGAAGTTCGACAGCCTCTACCCCGACGAGAACCCCGCCGCCTACGACACCGGTTACGTCGACGACTTCGCGAAGGTCCTCGCGCTCTTCGAGCCCGGTCTGCAGGTCGTCAACGACGGCTGCCCCGGCGAGACCACCGAATCGTTCATCAAAGGCCCCTGCGCCTACCAGCTCGAGTTCCCGCTGCACCACCCCTACAGCGGCGGTCCCGACTCCTCGCAGCTCTCCGATGCGCTCGCCTACCTGAACGCGCACCCCGGGACCGTCAGCCCGATCACGCTCGACATCGGCGCCAACGACGCCCTCGGCCTGATCGAGGGCGCCTGCAAACTCGAACCGGCCTGCATCGCCAAAGGCGCGCCCGCCGTGTTCGCGCACATCGGCGCCAACCTCGGCCTGATCCTCGGCGATCTGCGCGCCGCCGCGCCGCACGCGCAGATCATCGTGCTCGGCCTCTACAACCCTTTCGGCGAAACGATCCCCGGCGGCGACGCGCTGACCGCCGCGCTCAACGAAGTCGAGGCCGGCGTCGCCGCGAGCGTCGGCGCGCGCTTCGCCGATCCGCTGCCGATCTTCAACCCGCCCGGCGCGCTCGAACGGCCAACGATCTGCCTGCTCACCAACATGTGCACGCCGCTCCTCGACATCCATCCCACGACGCTCGGCTACGGCGCGCTGGCAGGAGTGATCCTGCGGCAGTACGCGTTCGGGCAAGCGCCCGCGTAGGCGTAGCTAATCCTGCCGCGCCGCCCCCAGCGCGCGGTGCCGCGCCGCCGCGGTCTCTTCGAGCACGCGCAGCATCGCCGTGCTCGCCGGGGTGAGCGGGGTCCGCGCGCTCGCGGTGCCCGGCAGCGCCGCGATCACCCGCCGGCCCGGGGGATGCGGCGCGAGCGCGCGCACGACCACGTCCTCGCGGACCGCCGACAATGCGAGCTCCGGGATCAGCGCGACCCCGACGCCGCTCGCCACGAGGCCCTGCACGGTCTGATAGTCGTCGCTCTCGAACGCGACTTCCGGCTCGAACCCCGCCGCGCGGCAGCAGCGCACGACATAGCGCGCGCACGCGCTCGCCGCCGATGTTTGCACCCACGCCTCGCTCCGCAGCTCATCGAGGCGCAGCGCGCGCTTGCGCGCGAGACGATGCTCGCGCGGGAGCGCCAGGAACATCGGGTCCTCGAGCAGATTCACTCGTCGCGCTCGCGCGTGTGCCGCTGGCGGGACAGCGATCTTCCCATCTCGGCGTGGCGCGCCCGCGTCAGCGGGCCTCGTCTCGCCGTCAATCGCGTCCTTGGCTCCCCCGACGTCGCCCGCGTCCTCCTGCGGATCGCTGAACTCGAACAGCAGCGCGAGGTCGAGCTCGCCCGCGTGCAGACGCGGCGCGATCTCCTCCGGCTCGCCCTCGGCGAGCGTGAGGCGCACCTCGGGATAGGACGCGCGAAAGCGCGCGATCGCGACCGGCATCAGCGTCGCGCCCGCCGTCGGGAACGACGCCATGCGCAATTCGCCGCCGCGCAGGCCCGCGATCGCCGCGAGCTCCTCCTCCGCGGCTTGCACGCGCGCGAGGATGCCCTCCGTGTGCTCCACCAGCGTGCGCCCCGCGCTCGTCAGGCGCACGCCGCGGGGGCGACGTTCGAGCAGGCTCATCCCCGTCTCCGCCTCCAACGCCGCGATCTGCTGCGACACCGCCGACTGCGTATAGGACAGCGCATCCGCCGCGGCCGAGAACGAGCCCCGCCGCGCCACCTCGCTCAAGACCCGCAGTCGCGCCAAATTCAACATAAGCAAAGCTTATCGCAAGCATTATCAACATCATTTGCACTGATGGCGAATAGGTGGCAGGCTCCCTGTCAGATCAAAAAATTTCGACGAGGAGAACAGCCATGTCAGCCTTGAAAGCCATAGTTTCCTACGACGGGACCAACAACGAGGACGACGCCGTTGCCCTCGGCCGCGTCCTGCACCGCGCCGGCGCCGAGGTCGCGCTCGCCTACGTCCGCCACACCCAGGAGCCCGAGCCCGAGCGCGAGCGCCTCGCGCAGCACGAGGCCGAGAGCCTGCTCCAGCGCGGCGCCGAGCTGCTCGGCACGCCCGAGGCGGCCCGCTACGTCGTCGCGGACCGCTCCACGCCCGAGGGCCTGCGCGCGCTCGCCGAGCGCGAGGGCGCCGCCCTGATCGTCTTCTGCTCGGACTCGCACACCGCGCCGCGCAGTGTCACGATCGGCAACTCCGCGCAGCGCCTGCTCGACGGCGGGCGCTTCGCGATCGCGATCGCCTCCGCCGGCCTCGCCGACCGCGAGGTCGCCGTGCGCCGCGTCGCCGTCACCGCCGATCCCACCGATCCCAGCGCCCAGCAGACCGCGCAGGCACTCGCCGGTGCGCTCGGCGCCGAGGTCATCGACGGCGTCAAGGGGCACGGCGCCGACCTGCTCGTCGTCGGCTCGCGCCCCGAGGCCGGCCAGGGTCAGGTCGCGCTCAGCGCCGCCGCGCAGAACCTGATCGAGAACGACGAGGGCGCCGTCCTCGTCGTGCCGCGCGGCGTCGCGCTCGCCTTCGCACGCGCCGTCTCGCTCAGCGCGTAGCGCGCCGGTAGCGCAGCAGAGCCTGGATCAGATCGAGCCCGCCGCCCACCAGATGGGCGGCGGGTCCGGTCCACAGTCGCCGCTCCGCGCGCCGCGCCCAAGATCGGTGCCGAAGTGCTCGCATCCGACGGCACGGTATCGTGGCGCCCCAGCGATGCCGAGCGCCGTCACGACGACCGTTACCGAGCTGCCCGAGTCGCGCGTGCGCGTGCAGGTCCAGGTGCCCGCCGCCGAGGTCGAGCGCAGCATGGAGCACAAGGCGCGCGAGCTCGCCGGTAGCTTGAAACTGCCGGGCTTTCGGCGCGGCAAGGTTCCCGCGCCGCTCGTGATCCAGCGCGTCGGGCGTGAGGCCGTGCTCGAGGACGCCGTGCGCGAGGACCTCAGCGCTTGGTACGTCGACGCGCTCGGCGCGGCGGGCATCGTCCCCGTCGGCGACCCCGAGGTCGCGCTCGGCGAGCTCCCCGCGCCCGGCGGCGCGCTGGAGTTCTCGTTCGAGATCGGCGTCCTGCCCAAAGCCGAGCTCGGCGAGTACCGCGGGCTGGAGGTCGGCCGCGCCGAGCCCGAGGTCCCCGCGGAGCAGATCCAGCAGGAGATCGACCAGTTGCGCGATCGCCTCGCGCGCCTGGAGACCGCCGAGCGCCCCGCGCAGCACGGCGACTTCGTCGTGCTCGACTACACCGGCTCGCTGGTCGGGGAGGACGGCACGCTCGAGCCATTCGAGGGTGGCGAAGGCCGCGACCAGCTGATCGAGCTCGGGTCGGGCAACCTGATCGAGGGCTTCGAGCAGGCGCTCGTCGGCGCGAGCGCCGGGGAGAGCCGCACGCTGGAGCTCACCTTCCCCGCCGAATACCCGCGCAGCGAGCTCGCCGGGCGCGCCGCGAGCTTCGCGGTCGCCGTCAAGGAGGTCAAGCGCAAGCAGCTCCCCGAGATCGACGACGACCTCGCCGTCGACACCGGCTTCGACAGCATCGACGAGCTACGCGAGGACATCCGCCAGCGCCTGCTCCAAGCGCACGAGGAGCGCGTCGAGAGCGAGTTCCGCGAGGCCGCGCTCGACGCCGCCGTGGCGCACGCCACGGTCGACGTCCCCGCCGCGCTGATCGAGGGCCGCGCGCGCGAGATGTGGGAGCGCATCCTGCACACCCTCTCCCACCGCGGCATCTCGCGGGAGGCTTACCTGAGCATCTCCGAGCGCAGCGAGGCCGAGAGCCTCGCCGAGCTCGCCCCCGACGCCGAGCGCGCGCTGCGGCGCGAGGCCGTGCTCACCGCCGTCGTGCGCGCCGAGGGCATCGACCCCGACGAGCACGAGCTGCTCGAGTCGCTCGCGCCCGTCGCCGCGCGCGAGGAGCTTTCCCCCGACGAGGTGCTCACGCGCCTGCGCGCCGCCGGCCGCGAGGACGAACTGCGCGAGGACCTCGCCGCGCGCCGCGCGATGGAGCTGATCGCCCAGGCCGCCAAGCCGATTCCCCTTGCACAGGCCCAGGCACGCGAGCAGCTGTGGACGCCCGACAAGGAACGCGCCGAGCGCGCCCGCGAGGAGGGCGCGGCCGGAGCCGCCGCTGACGCGCCCGCGCCGGCGGGCGGACTGTGGACGCCGGACCGCTAGCGATGGGCGTCCGACCGCTAGCCGCGGACGCCGGACCGCTAGCGATGGGCGTCCGACCGCTAGCCGCGGACGCCGGACCGCTAGCGATGGGCGTCCGACCGCTAGCCGCGGACGCCGGACCGCTAGCGATGCCCGCTAGCCTCTACATGTCGGTATGCCCGCCACCTCCGTCCTGGAGGAATCCGGACGGGGAAGCGAAACTGAAGCGAGGACTATGAGCCCACTTGTACCGATGGTCGTCGAGCAAACCTCCCGCGGGGAGCGCGCGTTCGACATCTACAGCCGCCTGCTCAACGAGCGCATCATCTTCCTCGGGACCCCCGTCGACGATCAGATCGCGAACCTCGTTGTCGCCCAGTTGCTGCATCTCGAGTCCGACGACCCCGAAAAGGACGTCTCGCTCTACATCAACTCGCCCGGCGGCTCGGTCTACGCGGGCCTCGCGATCTACGACACGATGCAGTTCATCAAGCCCGACGTGCAGACGATCTGCGTCGGGATCGCGATGTCGATGGGCGCCTTGCTGCTCGCCGGCGGCGCGAACGGTAAGCGCATGGCGCTGCCCAACGCGAAGATCCTGATCCACCAGGTCTCCTCGAGCTTCCAGGGCCAGGCGACCGACATCGAGATCCACGCCAAAGAGATCATCGACGTGCGCCACCGCCTGGACGAGATCATCGCCAAGCACACCGGCAAAAAGCTCGAGCAGGTCGGCAAGGACACCGAGCGCGACTACTTCATGAGCTCCGAGGAGGCAAAGGAGTACGGGATCATCGACCGCGTTATTTCGGAGCACTAGGCCGCCCTGTAGCGCTCCGCAGTACGTCCGACGTTCTCCCAGCAAGACCATGGCCAGACCAACAGATTCCAACGAGCAGCTCCTGTGCAGCTTCTGCGGCAAGTCCCAGCGACAGGTCAAGAAGCTGATCGCGGGCCCCGGCGTCTACATCTGCGACGAGTGCATCGATCTCTGCAACGAGATCATCGACGAGGAGCTCGCGCCGACGCCGATGTTCGACCTCGAGAACCTGCCCAAGCCGCGGGCGATCTACGACGTGCTCGACGAGTACGTGATCGGGCAGGAGACCTCCAAGCGCACGCTCTCGGTCGCGGTCTACAACCACTACAAGCGCGTGCAGATGATGCAGACGGGCGAGTCCGACGTCGAGCTGCAAAAGTCCAACATCCTGCTGCTCGGCCCGACGGGCTGCGGCAAGACGCTGCTCGCGCAGACGCTCGCGCGGATCCTCAACGTGCCGTTCGCGATCGCCGACGCGACCGCGCTAACCGAGGCCGGCTACGTCGGCGAGGACGTCGAGAACATCCTGCTGAAGCTGATCCAGGCCGCCGACTACGACGTCAAGAAGGCCGAGACCGGGATCATCTACATCGACGAGGTCGACAAGATCGCGCGCAAGGCCGACAACCCGTCGATCACGCGCGACGTCTCCGGCGAGGGCGTCCAGCAGGCGCTGCTGAAGATCCTCGAGGGCACGCAGGCTTCGGTGCCGCCGCAGGGCGGGCGCAAGCACCCCCACCAGGAGTTCCTCACGATCGACACGACGAACGTCCTGTTCATCTGCGGCGGTGCGTTCGCGAACCTCGACAAGGTGATCGAGCGGCGCATCGGGCGCAACGCTGTCGGCTTCGGCGCGGCGATCGAATCGCGCGAGGAGCGCGACACCGGCGAAGTGTTCGAGCGCTGTCTACCGGAGGACCTGATCGAATACGGGCTGATCCCCGAGTTCATCGGGCGCCTGCCGGTGATGAGCGCGGTGCATCAGCTCACGCGCGAGCACCTCGTCTCGATTCTCGTCGAGCCCCGCAACGCGCTCGTCAAGCAGTTCCAGCGCTTCTTCTCCTTCGACGGCATCGAGCTCGTCTTCGCCGATGAGTCGCTCGCCGCGATCGCCGAGCGCGCGCTGGAGCGCGACACCGGCGCGCGCGGCCTGCGCTCGATCATCGAGGAGATCCTGCTCGAGGTCCAATTCGAGCTGCCCTCCCGGCGCGACGTCAAGAAGTGCGTCGTCACCAAGGAGACCGTCGAGCAGGGCCGCACCCCGACGCTCGTCACCGAGGCCGCGCCCGAGGAGAAGCCCGCGCGGACGCGGCGCCTGCGCGAGGAGTCGGCGTAGAGGCGAAGCCTCGAGGCGGCGCGGGTGGGTCGCTTCTCGCGGGCGTTGCGGTCTCGCGTGCTCCTCTCTGCGCGGCTTCGTAGCGCGGATAGCCGGCTTGCGTCGTCGTCGGCCGCCGCGAACTTGCGCATGTCTTTTTGAAGCTTGTTGCACCACTGAACTATTTTGCAGATTAAGAATCTTCAAAAATTGAACGTTCTCTGCGGCGGGCGGCCGCGGCCGGGCGCGCCTTTCCGGATAGGCTCTCAGCCGGGATGCACGACGAGTTTCGAGTCACCGCGGAGGTCGAGAAGCCGCGCGAGCTATTGGAGGCGCTGAAGGCGACCGAGCACGGCAGGGACGCGCAGGGCGCGCTGCCGCGCGCGGCGGTCACGCGCGAGGGCGAGCACGTCTTCATCTACACCGACTCGCAGGAGTCCGCGCAACGTGCGCAGGCGGTCGTGCGCGCCGCGATGACCCAGCGAGGACTTGGGGGCGAGGTCGAGGTCGCGCGTTGGCATCCGCTCGAGGAGCGCTGGGAGGACGCCGTCAAGCCGCTGCCGGCGAGCGAGTCCGAGCGCGCGGCGGAGCACGCCCGCTTGGAGCGGCACGAGACCGAGGAATCCAAGCAGGCGGGCATCGCGGAGTGGGAGGTACGCGTGACGGTGCCGAGCCACCACGAGGCGCGCGCGTTCGCCGAGCGCCTGCGCGCCGAGGGCATCCCGGTCAATCAGCGCTGGCGGCACCTGCTCGTCGGCGCCAACGACGAGGACGACGCGGCGGCGCTCGCGGAGCGTCTGCGCACCGAGGCGCCGGCCGGCAGCGAGATTCACAGCGAGGGCAGCGGGCTGCCGTACTGGCAGATGCTGCACCCGTACGCCATCCTCGGCGGCATGGGCAACTGAAGGGGGCCGTTCCAGACCGCACATGTGCGGTCTGGCCGAGGGGCGCATGCGCCCCTCGGAGGACACGCCGCATGCGGCGTGTCCCGGATCGGTGCATGCACCGATCCGCACCATAAACTCACGCTCCTATGAGCGAGCGCCTCAGCGAGTTGGAGAGCCGCACCCGTTTCGAGTCCGGCGAGGTCGAGCCGCGCGTGCTGGAGCGGTGGCTCGCGAGCGGGCTGTTCCACCCCGAGCCCGAGGGCGAGGCGACCGAGAACTACTCGATCGCGATCCCGCCGCCGAACGTGACGGGCTCGCTGCACATGGGGCACGCGCTCAACGGCTCGATCCAGGATGTGCTGATCCGCTACCACCGGATGCGGGCCGCGGAGGGGGAGGGTCCACGCGCGCGGGTGAAGTGGATCCTCGGCACCGACCACGCGGGCATCGCGACGCAGGCGCGGGTCGAGAAGGCGCTGCGCGAGGAGGGGACGAGCCGTCAGGAGCTGGGGCGCGAGGAGTTCGTGCGCCGCGTGTGGGAGTGGCGCGAGCACTACGGGCACGAGATCGTCGAGCAGTTCAAGCGCCTCGGCGCCTCCTGCGACTACGAGGAAGAGCGCTTCACGCTCGACGAGCAGTACCACCGCGCGGTGCTCGCGGTGTTCGTGGCGCTCTACGAGCAGGGCTGCATCTACCGCGACCGCTACATCGTCAACTGGGACCCCGGGAGCCGCTCCGCGATCTCCGACCTGGAGGTCGAGGAGCGCGAGGAGACCGACACGCTGTACTCGATCCGCTACGACCTCGAGCTCGGCGCTCGCGGAGACGGTGGGACAGCCGGCGGGGGTGGCGCAGTCGGCCAAGACGGCGACAGCATGACGATCGCGACCGTGCGCCCGGAGACGCTGCTGGGCGACACCGCGGTCGCGGTCAACCCGGACGACGAGCGCTACCGGCATCTGGTCGGCCGCACGGCGATCCTGCCGCTCGTGGGCCGCCCCCTGCCGGTGATCGCGGACGAGTACGTCAAGAGCGACTTCGGGACGGGTCAGCTGAAGGTGACGCCGGCGCACGACCCCAACGACTTTGAGATCGGCCGCCGCCACGAGCTCGAGCAGGTCTCCGTGATCGGCGAGGACGGGCGCATGAGTGCCGCCGCCGGCGAGCGCTTCGCCGGGCTCACCGTCGCCGCCGCGCGCGAGGCCGTCGTCGCAGCGCTGCGCGAAGAAGGACGGATCGTCGCCGAGGAGCCCTACCGCCACAGCGTGCCCTACTCGCACCGCTCCGGCCAGCGGATCGAGCCGCTGATCTCGCTGCAGTGGTTCATGCGCATGGACGAGCTCGCGGCCCCCGCGATCGCGGCTGTGCGCGAGGGGACGGTGCGAATCGTGCCCGAGAACCACCGCCGCGTCTACCTCGACTGGATGGAGAACATTCGCCCGTGGTGCCTCTCGCGCCAGCTCTGGTGGGGCCACCGGCTGCCGGTCTACTACTGCGACCGCTGCGGCGAGACGCTCGTCGCGACTGCGCCCCCGACGAGCTGTCACGCCTGCGGCGGCCCACTGCGCCAAGACGAGGACGTGCTCGACACGTGGTTCTCCTCGGCGCTGTGGCCGTTCGCGACGCTGGGATGGCCCGAGCAGACGGCGCAGTTGCGGGCGTTCTACCCGACGAAGACGCTCTCGACGGCGCGCGACATCCTCTTCCTGTGGGTCGCGCGGATGATCATGATGGGCCTGCGCTTCACCGGGCGGGCGCCGTTCGCGGAGGTCTACATCCACTCGGTGATTCAGGCGCCGGACGGGCGGCGGATGTCGAAGTCGCTGGGGACGGGGATCGACCCGGTCGAGGAGATCGACAAGCACGGCGCGGACGCGGTGCGCTTCGGGCTGCTCGCGATGTCCTCCTCGCAGGACGTGCGCTACTCCGCGGAGAAGATCCAGCAGGGGCAGGCGCTCGCGAACAAGCTGTTCAACGCGACGCGCTTCGCGCTGCTGCGGATCGCGGCGCTGCCTGGTGTTGACCTCGACGCGGTCGTGCCCGCGCCGCGGCCCGCAACGATGGAGGACCGCTGGATCCTCTCGCGCCTGCAGCGCGTCAAGCAGCAGACCGCGCGGCGAATCGAGAGCTATGACTTCTCGCACGCCGCGCTCGGTTTGTATGACTTCGTCTACGGCGAACTCTGCGACTGGTACGTCGAGCTCATCAAGCCGCGATTGGCCAGTGAGGCTCGCCTGGACGGGGTCGCCGGAGGCGAGGAAGCGGCCGCGCGCGAGTGGCCGGCGGCCGCGGGTGAGGACGCGCAGAGCGAGTCCGAGTCGACGGCTGCGCGCGAGGCGCTGGCCGCGACGCTGCTGCACCTGCTGCGCGAGACGGTCGCGCTCGCGCACCCGATCATCCCGTTCGTGACCGAGGAGCTGTGGTCGCACCTCGACGGGTCGGGCGAGCTGCTCGCGGGCTCGCGCTATCCGCGCGCGACGGCGAAGCTGGTCGATGAGCGTGCCGAGGCCGAGGTGGGGAGGGCAATCGAGGCCGTCACGCTGATCCGCGGCTGGCGCGACGGTGCGGGCGCGCGTCCGGGGGCGATTGTGCGCGCGCGGCTGCGCGCGGAGGGCTACGAGTCGACGCGCGCGGCGCTCGCGCGGCTCGCGCGCTTGGATCTCGCAGCAGCCATCGACGACGAGCGCTCCGGCGAGAGTGAAGAGTCGATCGCGACGGAGTCCGATGAGTCCCCGCACACCATCGCCTCCGTGACGATCCCCGGCGGCGTGCTCGAGGTGCTCGGTGGCGAGGGCCTCGACCTGGCTGCCGCACAGGAGCGCCGCGCGGCGACGCGGGCGAAGCTCGAGGCCGAGATCGAGCGCGTGCTCGGCAAGCTCGCGAACGCGGGCTTCGTCGCGAAGGCGCCGGCGGCGGTGGTCGCCGCGGAGCGCGAAAAGCTGACGCGGCTGCGCGGAGAGTTGGAGGCCCAATGAGTGAGCAATGGAGCGGCGACCGCGCCGAGCGCCACCTGCGCTCGCTCGAGCTGTTCGGGATGCGCTTCGGCCTGGACCGGATGCGGCGGATGATGACCGCGCTCGGCTCGCCCGAGCGGTGCTGGCGCTCGATCCACGTCGTCGGCACGAACGGCAAGTCCTCCACGACGCGCATGACCGCGGCGATCCTCGAGCGCCACGGCCTGCGCACGGGCGCCTACCTCTCGCCGCACCTGATCTCCTACACCGAGCGCGTGCAGGTCGCCGAGCGCGACATCGCGATGCACGCCTTCGCCGCCGCCGTCGCGCGCGCCGCGTGGGCCGCGGAGCGCGTGAACCGCACGCTCGCCGAGGACGACCACGTGACGCAGTTCGAGCTGCTCACCGCCGCCGCCTTCTGGGCGCTAGCCGAGCAGGGCGTCGAGGTCGCGGTCGTCGAGGCCGGTCTCGGCGGCCGCTACGACGCGACCGCGGTGATCGAGTCCAGCGTGACCGCGCTCACGAACGTCGGACTCGAGCACACGCGCTGGCTCGGCCCCACGGTGCGCGACATCGCGGCGGAGAAGCTCGCCGTGCTGCGCGCCGGCGCCACGCTCGCGTTGGGCGCGGACCTCGACCCGGACGCGCTCGCCGTGGCGCGCGCAGTGGCGAGCGACTGCGAGGCGCGCATCGTGACCGCAAGCGTGCCGCAGCCAGCACCCGGGACCTTCCAGCGGCGGAACTTCGCGCTCGCGCGGGCGGCGGCGCAGGCGTTCCTTGCCACGCAGGGGATCTCGCTGCGGGAGGACGCCGTCCGCGAGGCGGCCGCGCTCACGGCGGTCCCCGGCCGCCTGCAGGTGCTCGCGGAGGACCCGCTGACGATTCTCGACGGCGCGCACAACCCCGATGCGGTCGCCGCGCTCGTGGAGGCGCTGCCGGAGCTGCTGGGCCCGCGCCCGCGGCCGCTGGGTCTCGTGATGGGGGTACTCGAGGACAAGGACGCGGCGAGCATGCTCCGCGGCCTGCTGCCGCTGTGTACGCGCGCGTGGTTCACGGCGCCCCCGAGCAGCCGCGCGCTCTCACCGGCCGCGCTGCAGTCCCTCGCGCGCCAGCTCGGCTTCGAGGAGACGCGCTGCGAGTCGCAGCCGCGGCGTGCGCTCGCGCAGGCGCAGGCGTGGGCGAGGGAGCGCGCGCAGTCGGCGGCGGCGGTGCTCGCGACAGGCTCGGTCTACCTCGTCGGCGATCTGCTCGCCGGTGCGGCGGCGGCGGAGACCGGCGCCGCGGATGGCTTGGCGGGGGGCGACGCGTGAGCGACGACGGCCCCTCGGTGCTCACGATGATCGGCGCGGTTGCGCTGATCGTGGCGCTCGTGATACTGATTTTCTTCGCGGCCGGCTACGGCTTCGGGAGGCTCTTCCTCTGACGCGCGTCCCCGTCGCCCGCGCGCGTCTGGGCGTGGAGATGCACGTTCCTGCCGCGTGAGCCTCTAAACTCGGGCGCCCAAAGCGCGCGCCCGGCCCGGGCCGCGCCCCTCGCCTGACCGATGCTGCCACTCGCCTACTTCGGAATCGAAAGCAACGCGTTCAACCTGGTCGTCGACCTGTTGATCCTGTTTGGCGTCGTCCTCTATCTCTCGCTGCTCTACTGGACCTACGCCGACGCGCGCCGGCGGATCATGGACCCGGTGATGATCAGCCTCGCCGTCGTGGTCTCGCTGGCGCCGTTCGTGGGCACGCTGATCTACCTCATCCTGCGCCCGCCCGAGTACCTCGAGGATGTGCGCGAGCGCGAGTTGGAGACGCAGGCCGCGGAAGCGCGGCTGCACCGCCTCGACTACCAGCTGTGCCCGCACTGCGACTACCCGATCGAGCGCGACTTCGTGCGCTGTCCGAGCTGCTTGCGCAAGCTCAAGGAACGCTGTGTGAGCTGCGCGAAGCCGCTCGATCGCACGTGGACGATCTGCCCGTACTGCGAGACCGAGGTCCCCGATCTCGGCCCGCGTCGGCGCACGCGCCGACGGAGCACCGCGAGCGAGGAGGAGCCCGCCGGCGGCGAACCCGCGGCGCGCGCAGCGGGCGCCGCCACACGCGCGGAGCCCGCCGCACGCACGGAGCCCGCCGCGCGCGCGGCCAGTGCCGCCACACGCGGCGAGCCTGCCACTCGTGCTGGGGCAGCCTCGGCACGACCGGTCCGGGGAGCGCTCACCGAACTGGACAGCGATCTCGCACGCGAGTCGGTCGCGCTCACCGAGGCGCCACCGGCGGACGAGCCGCCCGCGCCGCCGCGTCCGCGGAGCACGGGTCGCGCGGGGCGCCCTCCGGGCGGTCGTCCGCGGCCCAGCTCCTGATTCTTAGACCCCGTCGTTTCGACCACAAAGGAACCCATGGACCGCACGCTGATCCTCGTGAAGCCCGACGCCTTCGCCCGCTCGCTGACCGGCGAGATCATCGCCCGCTTCGAGCGTAAGGGCCTGCGCCTGGTGGCGCTGCGCCAGATGGTGCTCGACCGGGAGCTCGCCGAGCGCCACTACGCCGAGCATGCCGAGCGGCCGTTCTTCGGCGAGCTCGTCGACTTCATCACCTCGGGGCCGCTCGTCGCGATGGTGCTCGAGGGCTCAGGCGCGGTGCAGGCCGCGCGGCAGCTGATCGGCGCGACCAACCCGCTGGAGGCCGCGCCCGGCTCGATCCGCGGCGACTTCGCGATCGAGATGGGGCGCAACATGGTGCACGGCTCGGACTCCCCGGAGTCCGCCGCGCGCGAGGCGGCGCTGTTCTTCGGAGAGCTCGCCTGAGCGGAGCGTCCCGCGGGGTGCGAGCGCGGCCAGCCGCGCGCCCCGCCCGAGCGCAACCAGCGTGAGCGCGCACCTCATCCTCGCCTCCGCCTCGCCGCAACGCCGTGCCGCGCTGCAACGGCTGGGTGTCGCGTTCGAGGTGCAGCCGTCGGACGTCGCGGAGCTCGAGCGCGGCGAGCCCGAGGAGGTCGCGCTAGAGAACGCGCTGCGCAAGGCGCGTGCGGTGCGCGATGTGCGGCCTGCGCGAGCGTCGGAGGTCGTGCTCGGCGTCGACACGCTCGTCGCGCTCGGGAACGAGATCTACGGCAAGCCCGTCGACGAGGCACAGGCGCGAGCGACGCTGCGGGCGCTCAGCGGAGCGACCCACCGCGTGATCAGCGGCCTCGCGCTGCTGCTCGACGGCGAGGAGCGCACCGCGGTCGTCAGCACCGAGGTCAGCTTCCGCGAGGTGGGGGAGGAGCTGCTCGAGTGGTGCCTCGCGCAGGGCGAGTGGCGCGAGCGCTCCGGGGGCTACGCGATCCAGGGCGCGAGCGCCGCACTCGTGCGCTCCGTGCGCGGCGACTACGAGAACGTCGTCGGACTGCCGCTCGCCACGCTGCTCGATCTCTATCCCGAGCTGCTGCGCGCGCTCCGCTGAAGCTGCCCCCCCGAGGCGTCCGCGCCGCAGTCCCCGGCCGCCCCCGCAGGCGTCCGCGACCGCGATCGCCCGATCCGCCCCGCAGCGCCCCGGCTCGCACCAGGGGAGCAGTCGATCGGCGATCTCCCTGCAAATCGGCTGGCAACCCTGTCGGACGCCACGGGTCGTCCGCTAGACTGGCGCGGCGGACACACGCTCCTCGCCGCACGCGCCCTCTCGATCGTGGGCGAGGCCGAGTCGGGCGCGTCCGCCGACCCGCAGCGCTCCCCCTCGACGACGCTCCCTCTCTGCCAGACGACACTACATGGGTATCTTCTCCTACCTCACGGGCTTCGGCGGCCGCGACATGGCGGTCGATCTCGGCACCGCGAACACGCTCGTCTATGTGCGCGGGCGGGGGATCGTGCTCTCCGAGCCCAGCGTCGTCGCAATCGACTCGCGCACCGGCGAGGTGCACGCGGTCGGCATCGAGGCCAAGCGCATGCTTGGTCGCACACCCGGGACGATTCAGGCAATCCGGCCGCTCAAGGACGGGGTGATCGCCGACTTCGACGTCACCGAGGAGATGCTGCGGCACTTCATCCAGAAGGTTCACCAGAACCGCTTCGCGCACCCCCGCGTCGTCGTCTGCGTGCCCTCCGGCGTCACCGGTGTCGAGAAGCGCGCCGTCGAGGAGGCCTGCCTCTCCGCCGGCGCGCGCACCGCGTACCTGATCGAGGAGCCGATGGCCGCCGCGATCGGCGCCGGCCTGCCCGTCGGCGAGCCCACCGGCTCGATGGTCGTCGACATCGGCGGCGGCACCTCCGAGGTCGCCGTGATCTCGCTCGGCGGGATCGTCGTCTCGCAGTCGATCCGCGTCGGCGGCGACGAGATGGACGAGGCGATCATCAGCTACGCCAAGCGCGAGTACAAGCTGCTGATCGGCCAGCAGACCGCCGAGGAGCTCAAGCTCGAGATCGGCTCCGCCTGCCCGATGGAGGAGGAGCTCCAGGCCGAGATCCGCGGGCGCGACATGGTCTCCGGACTGCCCAAGACCGTCGTGCTCACCAGCGAGGAGATCCGCCAGGCGCTCGAAGAACCCGTCGTGCAGATCGTCGACGCGGTCAAGGAGACCCTCGACCGCACGCCGCCCGAGCTCGCCTCGGACATCATGGACCGCGGGATCATGCTCGCCGGTGGTGGCTCGCTGCTACAAGGGCTCGACGCGCGCCTGCGCGAGGAGACGCAGATGCCCGCGCACCTCGCCGAGTCCCCGCTGACATGCGTCGCCGTTGGCTCCGGGCGCTCGCTGGAGGAGTTCGAGGCGATCCACCGCTCCAACCGCAACTCGCGCAGCCGCCGCCGCAGATGATCGACGGGTCCCGCTGGAGCGTGACGCGGGCGCGGTGCGTACCCTCTCTACGAACGGCTGCGGAAGGTCTCTGCCTGTGCACGACAAGACGATTCGGCGGCGGCGCGCGGTGCTCATCGCGCTCGTCGCGCTCTCGCTGATACTGCTGACCGCCTATTTCGGTGAGGCCCCCGGTGGCCGCCTGCATTCGGTGCAGCGCGACTTCCTGAGCGTCGTCTCACCGATCCAGGACGGCGCGAACAAGGCGCTGAAGCCCGTGCGCGACCTCTTCGGCTGGTTCAGCTCGACGCTGCACGCCAAAAGCCAGCTCGCCGAACTGCGCAAGCAGAACGACCGGCTGCGCGCGCAGCTGATCGAACACCAGAGCGACGAACGCGCTTACGCCACGCTGCGCCGGCTCTACCACCTCGACAACGAGCTCGGCGTCGCCGCCTACCACGCCGTCGCCGCCAGCGTCATCGGCGAGTCGCCGAACCTCTGGAACCGCACGATCGACATCGACAAGGGCAGCGGCGACGGTGTGCGCGAATACGACCCCGTCATCGTCGGCGAAGGCCTCGTCGGCGTCGTCACCGAGGCCGGTCCCGACGGCGCGCAGGTGAGCCTCGTCACCGACAGCGGCGTCGGCGTGAGCGCGATCATCAACGAAACCGGCGCGCCCGGCCTCGTCGAACCGAAGGTCGGCGAACCCGACGATCTGCTGATGCAGTACCTGCCCGCCAACACGCCGGTCAACGTCGGCGACTACGTCGTCACCTCGGGCACGATCTCCGCCGGGCACCCCTCGCTCTACCCGCGCGGCATCCCGATCGGCCAGGTCACCTCGGTCAAGGAAGAAGGCGCGATCAAGTCCGTCAACGTGCAGCCGCTCGTGAATCTCCACGACCTCGAAACCGTCCAGGTCCTCACCTACCCGCCCAGCTCGGCGCCGGCGCGCGCCGCGCACTTCGCCGCGAGCGTCCCCGCCGGGGAAGCGCCAAGCACGGCGAGCAGCTCCGCGGGCCAGCTCGCCGCGACCGGGAGCGGAGGCTGATGAGCGCCGACGCCTACCCACGCCGATTCGCCGCACTGCGGAGCGGTTATCGATGAGCGCCGGCGCCTCCAGCTCGCTGCCGCTGCGCGTCACCGCGCTCGCGGTCGTCGTCGTGTTCGTGCAGATCGGCGTCGTCTCGGAGGTCCCGGTGTTCGGCGTCGTCGTCGACCTCTCACCGCTGACCGTCGCGTTCATCGGCCTGCTCTGCGGCTCGACCGTCGGCGCCTGCGCGGGCTTTGGGATCGGGCTGCTCGTGGACCTGATGCTCGGACAGACGCTCGGCCTCACCTCGCTGATCTTCACCGCGATCGGCTACGGCTGTGGGCGCTTGCGCGAGTTGCGCGACCCCCAGGGCGCGCTCGTGGCGCTCGTCGTGGGCGCCGCGGCCGCCGGCGCCTCGCTGATCGGCTATTCGCTGATGGAGTTCATGCTCGGCGTCGACGCACCCGTGAGCTTCGAGCTGCTGCGCCAGATCGTGCTCGGCGTGATCGTCGACGCGATCGTCGCGCTCCCCGTCTGGGCGCTCGTGCGCCGCTGCCTCGAGCCCGGCCTCCCCGACGATCCCCGCCGCCGCCGCCGCCGCGCCTATACGACCGGCGGTCTCAGTCCGCTGATCAAAGCATGAGCGCGATCGAGCCCGCCAGGCGCCCGCCGGATCCAAGGGTGCCGCCCTCATCGCAGCTCGGCGTGCGGATCGCGCTGCTCGGCGGGTTCGCGCTGGTGATGTTCGGGATCATCTTCTTCCGCCTCTGGTACCTGCAGATCCTGACCGGCGAACAGTACGTCCAGCAGGCCGCGCAGAACACCCAGCGCGAAGTCCCGATCGCGCCCCCGCGCGGGCAGATCCTCGGCCGCGACGGCGAAATCCTCGTCACCAGCCGCGTCACCAACGCGGTGCAGATCGTGCCCTCCGAGCTGCCCCCCGCCGGTCCGCGTCGCCGCGCGCTCTACCGGCGTCTCGGGCATCTGCTCGGCATGAGCCCCCGGCGCATCCGCGAAATCCAAGCCAAGGAAAAACTGCGGCTTCCCTATGCGCCCGAGACGATCGCGACCGACGCCGGCCGCGGCGTGCTGACCGAGCTCGCCGAGCGCCAGCGCGAATACCCCGGCGTCCAGCAGGAACCGGTCTCGGTGCGCGAATACCCGCTTGGCGAGACCGCCGCGCAGCTCTTCGGCTTCGTGCGCCCGCTCACCGAAGAACAGGTCAAGGACGCGCCGGCGGCCTTCAAGGGCGTGCAGGCCGGCGCCGTCGTCGGGCAGTCGGGCCTGGAGTACTACTACGACCGCTACCTGCGCGGGACGCCCGGCGAGCGGAAGGTCGAGGTCAACGCCGAAGGCCAGGTACAGCCCGCGCAGCTGCCGATCGAACCGCCCCACCCCGGCTACAACCTGCGCCTCACGCTCGACCTGCCGCTGCAGCGCGAGGGTGAAATCGCGCTGCGCAAGGGCATGGAACTGGCGCACGGCTTCGGCAACCCCGGCAACGGCGGCGCGTTCGTCGCGATGAACCCGCTCAACGGCGAAATCCTCGCGATGGGCTCCTACCCCAGCTTCAACCCCAACGAGCTGATCAAGCCGCTCACCGACCGCGAGCTGAAAGCGATCGAAGAGCCCGCAGGGGTCGCGACCGACCCGCCCGCGGCGCCCTTCGAGAACCGCGCCGTCCAGGGCGCCTATCCGACCGGCTCCACGTTCAAGCCGATCACCGCGATGGCGAGCCTCGAAGCGGGTCTGCTCGACCCCTACGCGGCGCTCGGCGGCGGCTCGTGCATCGAAACCGAAGGCGGCGAGAAATTCTGCAACTCCGGTCACAACGACTATGGCCCGCGCGACCTCGTCGAAGCGCTCAAGGTCTCCTCCGACACCTACTTCTTCTCTGTCGGCGAGAGCGACAACGGCCACGGCAACGTGATCCAGAACATGGCCAACAAGCTCGGGATCGGGCAGAGCACGAGGGTCGATCTCCCCAACCAGGCCGAAGGCATCGTGCCCACGCCGCAGTGGCAAGAACACCAGAACCACCTGCAGGCGGTGTGCGAAGACCACCACCCCAAAAACGAATGCGGCTACGTCGCCGAAATCCGGCCGTGGAGCGAGGGCGATGACATGGACCTCGCCGTCGGTCAGGGCGACCTGCAGACCGACCCGCTGCAGATGGCCGTCGCCTACTCGACGCTCGCCAACGCCTACCGCAACAACGGTAACGGCACCGTCGTCACGCCGCACCTCGGGATGGCGATCGAAAGCCCCGGCGGCGGCATCGTGCAGGCGCTCAGCTTCGCGCCCAAGCGCCACGTCCACTTCGATTACGCCAACCTCAGCCTCGTGCTGGAAGGCATCCACGACGCGGCCTCCGAGCCCGAAGGCACATCCGCCGACGTCTGGACCGGCTGGAATCAAGCGCTGCACCCGGTCTACGGCAAGACCGGCACCGCAGAACGGCCGCCGCTGACCGAACAGGCGTGGTACATGTGCTACGTCGCCGACCCCAAGCGCCCGATCGTGATCGCGGTCACCGTCGAACAGGGCGGCTTCGGCGACCAGGCCGCCGCGCCCGTCGCGCGCCTGATCGCCGCGAAGTGGTTCGACCAGCCGCTGAAGCTCGTCGCCGGCACGAGCGCGGACAAATGATGCTCCCGCCCGACTCCACGCGCGGAGGACCGACGCGATGCCAGTCCTGAGCCCGATCGAGCCCGCGCGCCACGCGCGCGCGAGCGAAGCCGAGCAGCGCCAGCCGCGCACCGGCCCGCGCCTGATGCTCGACCCGCTGCTGACGCTCGCCGTGATCGGGCTCGGAATCTGCTCGGTGCTCACGCTCTCGTCGGTAACCGCCGCCACGATCCCTGGCGATCCGCACTACTATTCCGAGCGCCAGGGCATCTATCTCTTCGTCGGCGCGCTGCTGATGCTCGCGCTGGCGCGGATCGACTACGCGCGCCTGCGCCACTACAAACTCTGGCTCTACGGGGCGCTCATCCTCAGCATCCTCGCCGTGCTCGGCGCCGGCCACAGCGCGAAGGGCGCGACGCGCGCGATCAGCTTTCCGCTCTTCTCCTTCCAGGCCTCCGAGCTCGGCAAGGTACTGCTGATCCTCGCACTCGCCGCGTTCGTCGTAGACCGCTCGCGGCGCCTCGGCGAGCGCGACACGGTCGTGCGCGTGATGCTCGCCGCGCTCGTGCCCGCGATGCTCGTGATCGTGCAGCCCGATCTCGGCTCCGGACTCGTCTACATCACGATCGCCTTCGTGCTGCTGTTCGTCGCCGGCGTCCCCTGGCGGCACCTCGCCTCGCTGCTCGCGCTCGGCGCCGTCGCGATCACCGTCGTGCTCGTGCTCGCGCCCGCAGCCGGCGTGCAGGTGATCAACAGCTACCAGCGCGAACGGCTCACCGCCTTCCTGAACCCCTCCGCGAACGAGAAGAACGCCTACCAGCAGCAGCAGTCGAAGATCGCGATCGGCTCCGGCGAGAAGACCGGCAGCAGCGCCGGCGCGACGCAGACGCAGAACAACTTCCTGCCCGAGGACGAAACCGATTTCATCTTCGCCGCCGTCGGCGAGCAGTACGGCTTCGTCGGCGCCGCGCTCGTGCTCTCGCTCTACGCGCTGCTGATCTGGCGCACCCTGCGCATCCTCGCGATGTCCAAGGACCTCTTCGGCTCGCTCGTCGCCGGGGGGGTAGTGGCTATGCTTATGTTTCAGGTGTTCGTCAACGTGGGCATGGCGATCGGAATCATGCCCATCACCGGCGTCACGCTGCCGCTCATGAGCTATGGCGGTTCGTCGGTGATCGCGACACTGCTGGCCGTCGGCCTCTTGCAGTCGATCTACGTTCAGGCGCGCGCCTCGGAAGCTTTGAAGGGCCGCGTGGTGCGGCATTGAATTCATAGAGGGTGGCGCAGCCGGCCGAAGGCCGGCGAGCCGGGCCCCTCGCTCTTTAGATCATGCTCGTCGAGAAACCCAGATATCAAGCCTGCACGACGCCCGCACCGGGCGTCGTCCCCTGGGGCTCGACTCAAACCAATACCGAAAGACTCGATTACATTGAAAAAGCAAGTGCTTGTCAGTGTCGACCGCGCGGAGACGCGCGTCGCGCTCATGGAGGCGAGCGGCACGCCCGCCGCCGCGGATGCGCCCTCTTCGTCCAGCCGCCGGCGCAAACGCCCCGCCGCGCGGCCGGACGCGGGCTACCGCATCGCGGAGCTCTACCTGGAGCGCCGCGGTGCGCGCTCGATCGTCGGCAATATCTACAAGGGCAAGGTCGACAACGTGATCCCCGGCCTGGAGGCCGCGTTCGTCGACATCGGCCTCGAGAAGAACGGCTTCCTGCACGTCGATGAGATCGTGCTCCCCGGCGTCGAGGCCCCTCGCCGGGGGCGCGGCGGCGGGCGCAAGATCTCCGAGCTCTTGAAACCCGGCCAGGAGGTCGTGGTACAGGTCATCAAGGACCCGCTGAAGACGAAGGGCGCGCGGCTGTCGATGGAGCTCACGATCGCGGGCCGCTACATGGTCTACCAGCCGACCGGCGAGGGCGTCGGCGTCTCCCGCCGCCTGGAGGACCGCGAGCGCGAGCGCCTGCGCAAGCAGACCGCCAAACTCAATCTCGGCGAGGGCGGCGCGATCATCCGCACCGCCGCGCACGGCGCCAAGCGCGAGGACTTCGAGCGCGAGCTGCTCTACCTGCACAAGCTCCACGAGGTGCTCGTCAAACGCGTGCAGAGCACGCAGGCGCCGGAGATGGTCTTCCAGGAGGCCGACCTCTCGGTGCGCGTCGTGCGCGACATCTTCTCCGAACACTTCGAGCGCGCGATCGTCGACGACGAGCAGCAGTACCACCGCCTCGTCTCGTTCTTCACGCGCACCGCGCCCGAGCTCGTGCAGCGTGTCGAGCTCTGGCAGGAGCCCACGCCGCTGTTCGAGGAGTACGGCGTCGAGAAGGCGATCGAGGGCGTGATGTCCAGGCGCGTCGACCTGCCCAGCGGCGGCTACCTGATGATCGACTACGCCGAGGCGCTGACCGTGATCGACGTGAACTCCGGCAGCTTCACCGGGCGCGGCCGCAGCGCGGGCCTTGAGGAGACGATCACGCGCACCAACCTCGAGGCCGCCGAGGCCGTCGTCAACCAGCTGCGCCTGCGCGACATCGGTGGGATCATCGTGATCGATTTCATCGACATGGCGCGCGCGCGCAACCGCGACGCGGTCATGAAGACGCTGCGCAAATCGCTCGACGAGGACCGCACCAAGACCTTCACCGCCGAGATCTCCAAGCTCGGGCTCGTCGAGATGACGCGCCAGAACGTGACCGAGGGCGTGCGCGAGATCATGAGCCGCCCCTGTCCGACCTGCGACGGCGATGGCGTGATCCGCTCCGAGGAGACCTTCGCGATCGACTTCGAGCGCCGCTTGCGCGAGATCGCCGCGGCATCGTCCCCGGAGGGGGAGAACACCGACGCCGAGGCGTTCCTGGTGCAGATGAATCCTCGCGTGACCGCGCAATTCACCGGCCAGCACGCGCGCGTGCTGCACGCGCTCGAGCACGAAACCGGCAAGTCCTTCCACTTCGAGGGCTCCGAAGGCCTCGCGCTCGACCACTTCGCGATCACCTTCCAGGGCAGCCGCGAGGAGGTCGAGGAGCGCGCGCTGCCGTTCCACGCCGGCGACGAGGTGCTCGTCGAGATCGTCGAGCCGCACATGTACGACGTCGATGACGCCGTCGCGAAGATCGACGGCTACATCATCTCGATCGCCGGCGCCTCGCCGTATGTCGGCGAAAAGCGCATGGTGCGCATCGAGCAGGTCGGGCGTACCGCCGCCAGCGCGCTGCTGCTCGATGAGAGCGGCGAGGTCGTGCGCCCCGCGCCACGGCCCCCCGCGCCGCCCGCGAAACGCCGCGCGCCGCGCAAACCGCGCGCCGCCGTGAAACCCAAGCCCGCGCCGAAGCCGGATGCGGAGGCGGGGTCTGAGTCCGAGGTGGCCTCCAAGCGTGGAGCAGCGGTGGACTCCTCCTCCCGGGACGATGCCGCGGCGACGTCCGAGCGTGGACCGGGGCGGGACTCCGAGCGTGAACCCGCATCGGACTCCGAGCCGGGGTCCGAGACCAAGCCCGAGCACGCCGCCGTCCCGCCGGAGGAGACCGGGGAGCAGTCGCCGGCCCGCGATCCCGATGAGGATGGCGTACAATCCAAGCCTCGGCGCCGCGGCCGCAGAGGCGGACGGCGCCGTTCGACTGCCAAGGCCCCCAGCGCCGCGGAGTAGGCGCAGGCCGCGCCGTGGCGAGAGCTCGAGGACTAAAGACATGTACGCGATCGTGAAGACCGGCGGCAAGCAGTACCGCGTCGAGCGTGGCCAGCGCCTGCTGGTCGAGCGCCTCGCGGCCGAGGAGGGCGCCGACGTGCAGCTCGCGCCGCTGATGTACCGCTCCGACGAGGCCGTCTTCGACGCGAAGGGGCTCGAGCAGGTGCAGGTCACCGCGCGCGTGCTCGGCCACGAGCGCGGCGAGAAGCTGCGCGTCGTGAAGTTCAAGCCCAAGCGCGGCTACAAACGGCGCACCGGCCACCGCCAGGAGCTCACGCGGATCGAGATCGTCGAGATCGCGCTCGCTGGCAAGAGCAGCGGGCATAAAGCCGCGAAGCCGGCCGCGGCGAAAGAGGCCAAAGCCCCGAAGGAGGCGACTGAGGATGGCGCATAAGAAGGGACTCGGATCGAGCCGCAACGGCCGCGACTCAAACGCCAAACGCCTCGGCGTGAAGACCTTCGCCGGGCAGACCGTCACCGGCGGCGAGATCATCGTGCGCCAGCGCGGCACCCGCTTCAAGCCCGGCGAGGGCGTCGGGATCGGCAAGGACGACACGCTCTACGCGCGCGCCGCCGGCACAGTGCAGTTCACGCTCGGACGGCGCGGGCGCGTCGTGAACGTCGTGGGCGACGGCGAGAGCTGAGCGCGGTGAGCGCGGCTTGCGCTCCTCACCTAACCGCAGTGGAGCAAAGCATGACCGCGACGATCGGCCGGCGGCGATGACGCCCCGCGCGGCGGCGCGCGCGCTAGCGATCGCGAGGATGGCATTCGGGCTGGCGCTGCTGCTCGCTCCCAGGCTGCTCGCGCGCCGCTGGCTCGGCGAGCTCGCCGAGCGGTCCGCGGTGCTCGGCCTCGTGCGCTCGATCGGGATCCGCGACCTCGTTATGGGCGCGATTGCGCTGCACACGATCGATCACCCCGACGTCGGGCCGCGCTGGCAGGCGACCTGCGCGGTCGTCGACGCGACCGATCTACTCGCCACCCTCGCCGCGCGCGCGGACCTGCCGCGGGCGGGGATGGTCAACACCGCGCTCGTCGCCGGCGGTGCGGCGGCCGCCGGGGCGTACTGCTCGCGGGCGCTGAAGCAGGGCTGACTCCCCGCTCGCGGCGCCCAGGGAGGACTGATTTACCTGCTCGCGGAGGCCACCTGCGAGGGGGCTATAATGTAACGAAATGGACACCAATCTGATGTCTGCGCGGCAGGCGGCACGGGTGCTTGGCACTAGCGCACCACGGGTACTGCGCGCTCTCGCGGACGCCGGCTTGTCGGTCCCCGAGGGGCAGCGAGCGAAGCTGACTGCTACTCAGGTCGAAGATCTTCGCGCCAGACTCGGGGTGACAGCGCCCGTCAAAGGCCTGACTCGGACGGAGTCGCGGGTAGCTGCGGCGCTTGCCCGCGCACCCCTTGGACTCGCTTCGGTGCGCGCCGTCGCGCGACGTGCGGGTGTCTCTCCCACCGCCGCCGGCCGCGCGATCGCGAGCCTTCGCGAGCAGGGGCTGGTTCACATGGAGACGAGCTCGCTGCCGGGTCGACGCGCGCACAACGAGGAGGTGATTCGCGCCGACTACGCGTCCCCCGCGTGGCGCGCAGTCGCGGGCGAGCTGGTTCGGGTCTGCCCACCCCGGCAGGATCCGCCTGGCGATTCGGTGTCGCGCGTGCCTGCTCGTCTGGACTACCTATTCTGGGATACCGCCGAGTCGCAGAAGAGCGTGGACCGCGCGGGCGGCTACATCGCACGCCGCCTGCTGCAGGACGGCGACCCCGAGGGGCTCGCGTGGGGAGCCGAACATCTCGCGCCGCGCGACTGGCACCACGCGGCGAGCGCTCGCGGACTCCCGCGGCGCCTGCGCGCCCTAGGCCGCAATCTCGCCGGATCGCGGTGAGCCTTCCCGGCGAGCTGCGCGGCGTGCTTGCCGCGGAGACGGCCGAGGCGTGGGAGGCGCTCGCTCCCGCGATTCCCGAGGGCTGCCGGCTGGGTGGCGGCACCGCGCTGGCCGTGCACCTCGGGCACCGCGAGAGTCGCGACCTGGACTTCTTCTTCGAGGACCCGCGGCTCGACCTCGACTCGCTCGTGCGCTTGTTGCGCACGCGCGGCGAGCTCGCGGTCGCGCGGCGCGCTCCCGGCACGCTCAATTGCCAGTTCGGCGCGGCGAAGCTGCAGTTCCTATCTGCCGCCGGTCAGCAGGATCTAGACGAGCCGCTGCTCGTGCAGGGAATCGCGGTGCTCGGTCTCGCGGATGTCTTCGCGATGAAGATCAAGGTCATCGGTGATCGCGGAGAGCTGCGCGACTACTTCGATCTGCAGCAGATCGAGCTGCTCACCGGGCGGCCGGTGGAGGAAGGCATCGGTCTCTACATGGCTCGCTACGCGGTCGCTGCGCAGGACGCGAGCATTCTGCACATCGTCGCGGGCCTCGGGTATCTCGACGACGTCGACGAGGACGGTTTGCTCCCGGAGGACAAGGCGCAGATCGCGTCCTACTGGCGCCGGCGCCAGCCCGAGGTGCTGCGCAACATCTCGCGCTACGGTCCCGGCGAGGTCGCGGTCTCGCAGTTCGCGGCGCCGGTCGTCCCGCGCGGCTGCACGCTGAACTGCTTTCTCTCGCCGCTCGCGCCCGCGGAGTGCGCATGCTCCTGCGCCAGCGCGCACCACGGCCGCGGGCGGGGCTGAGGCCGCGGGCGGGGCTGAGGCCGCGGGCGGGGCTGAGGCCCGGCCGCGGAACGGGTCGCGCGCCGTCGCCTGTCACGATGCGGTGATGCTCTACGACCGCGCGCGCATACACGTTCAGGCCGGCGCCGGTGGCGACGGCTCGGCGAGCTTTCGTCGCGAAGCGCACGTGCCGCGCGGCGGTCCCGACGGCGGCAACGGGGGACGCGGGGGAGACGTCGTGCTGCTCTGCGACGACTCGCTGCGCGACCTGCAGTGGTTCACGCGCAAGGCCCACCACCGCGCCGGCCGCGGCGGACACGGCGAAGGGTCGCTGCGCCACGGCGCCGACGGCGAGACGCTCGTCGTGCGCGTCCCGCCCGGCACCCAGGCGCAGGGCGTCGGTGTGGTGGACAGCGGCACGGGCAACGGGGGTGCGGGCGGCGGCGTGCGCGGCGGTGTGGTGGGCGCCGAGGTCGACGCGGATGGCAGCGAAGAGGACGATCTGCGCGGCCGCCGCTGGGAGCTGCTGCGCCACGGCCAGCGCGTCTCGATCGCGCGCGGCGGCGCGGGTGGGCGTGGGAATAAGCGCTTCACGACGCCCACACGCCAGGCCCCGCACTTCGCCGAGCGCGGGCTGCCGGGCGAGCAGGGTTGGCTCGAGCTGCGCCTGAAGCTGCTCGCCGACGTCGGCCTCGTGGGGCTCCCGAACGCTGGCAAGTCCTCGCTGCTCGCGCGCCTCACGCGCGCCGCGCCGAAGGTCGCCTCCTACCCGTTCACCACGCTCGAGCCGGTGCTCGGCGTCCTCGAAAGCGACGAGCGCCAGCTCGTCGTCGCCGACATTCCCGGCCTGATCGAGGGCGCCAGCGAGGGCGCCGGCCTCGGCCACGAGTTCCTCGCGCACGTCGAGCGCACGCGGCTGCTCGTGCACGTGCTCGACCTCGCGCCCGAGCTCTCCGGGAGCGAGGACGACGCGCTCGCCAACCACGCGACGATCGAGCGCGAGCTCGCCGCGCACGACCCGCGCCTCGCGGCGCTGCCGCGCGTGCTCGCGCTCGCCAAGGCCGACCTCGTCACGCCCGAGCGAGCGCGTGCGCTCGTCGCGGAGTGGTCGCAGCGGCTCGGGCCCGACGTGCCCGTGCTCGCCACCTCGAGCGCGACCGGCGCGGGACTTCCCGAGCTGGCCTCCGAGCTCCTGCGGCTCGTGCCCGCGTCCGCCGCGTCCGCCGCTGAGCCCAGCGCAGGTGTCAGGGGCGCCGGCGAGTCCGCCGGCGCGGTCGCCGGCGCGGAAGCCATCGCGGACCGCGACACGCCCGGGGTCGCGGCGAGTCTGCTTGCACCCGGCGCCCCCGACGCGCCGGCGCCCCTGGACGGCGAGGAGGTGCTCGCCGAGCACATGGTCTTCCGCCCCGCCCAGCAGACCGGCTTCACCGTCGAGCGCGTCGCGCCCGGGGCCTTCGCGGTGCGCGGACGCGCGGTGGAGCGCCTGCTGCTGCGCTTCGACGTCGAGAACGAAGACGCGATGGCCTACGTCGAGGGTCGCCTGCGCCGCCTCGGCGTGATCCACGCGCTCGAGGCCGAGGGCTTCCAGGCCGGCGACGAGCTGCAGATCGCCGGGATGGCACTGGAGCTCGATCCAGCCGAGCAGGGGTAGCCCGTGGGCCGTAGCCAGCCGGCGGGTAGCGCGCCGCCTACCCCTGCTGCGCGGTGGGCCGGATCAGGACCTCGTTGACGTTGACATGCGGCGGCTGGCTCACCGCGTACATGACCCCGCGCGCGATGTCCTGCGCCTCCAGCGCCGCGTCGGGGCGGTTCTCGAAGAAGGGCGTGTCGGTCATGCCGGGCTCGATCAGCGTCACGCGGATCCCGGTGCCGTGTAGATCCTGGCGCGCGGCCTCGCCCATCGCGGTCACGGCGTGCTTGGTGCACGAGTACAGCGAGCCCGGGAGCACGCGGCGGCCCGCGACGCTCGAGGTCAGCAGGATGTGCCCCTTCGTCTCCGTCAGCGCCGGGATCGTCGCGCGCAGCGTCAGCGCGGCGCCGTAGACGTTCGTGAGGATCATCTCGCGCCACTTCTCGGGCGTGTCCTTGAGGAAGCCGCGCGCGCCGCCGAAGCCCGCGTTGGCGAAGGCCACGTCGAGGCGCCCGAAAGCCTCCAGCGTCGCGGCCACCAGGCGCTGCTGATCATCCCACTCGCTCACGTCACAGACCACCGCCAGCGCGCGCTCCGCGCCGCCGAGCTCATCGGATAGCGCCTGGAGGCGCTCACGCGAGCGCGCCGCGAGCACGAGCCGATAGCCCGCCGCCGCGGCCTGGTGCGCGGTCGCGGCGCCGATGCCGGTCGAGGCGCCGGTGATCAGGAAGACGGGGTCGGCGGGAGAGGGCGTGGAGGGCTCGCTGCTCATCGGGGCTCCTTTGGTTGGGTCGCGGGCATCTTGGGTCTAGCTATTCATAGCGGCGACGATCCGCGCGGCCAGCATCTACGCTGCACGCCGATGCGCACGATCGTGATCAAGCTCGGCTCGAGCATCGTCGCGCGCGCGGACGGCGAGCTGCGCGCGGACATCCTCGGCCGGGTCTGCGACGCCGTCGCCGCGCTGCACCGCGCCGGCGAGGAGTGCGTGCTCGTCTCCTCCGGCGCGATCGCGCGCGGTGTGCGAACGATGGGACTCGCGGCCCGCCCCACCAGCATTCCCGAGCTGCAGGCGGCCTCCGCGGTCGGGCAGGGCAAGCTCTACCGCGCCTACGACGAGCTCCTGCACGAGCGCGGTCTTATCAGCGCGCAGCTGCTGCTCACCGCCGGCGACGTCGCCGCGCGCGCGCAGTACCTCAACGCGCGCCACACCCTGCGCACGCTGCTCGACTGGCGCGTGCTCGCGGTCGTCAACGAGAACGACACCACCGCCACCGACGAGATCTCCTTCGGCGACAACGACTTCCTCGCCGCGCAGGTTGCGACGCTCGTCGGCGCCGACCTGCTCGTGCTGCTCACCGACATCGAGGGCCTGCACAGTGCCGACCCCCGCATCGAGCCCGGCGCCGCGCTGATCGAGGACGTCCGCGGCCCGGAGGACCTGCAAGCGCTGAAGATCGGGGACTCCACCTCGCCGCTGGGCTCCGGCGGGATGCGCTCGAAGGTGCTCGCCGCGGAGATCGCAGGCGCCGCCGGCATCCCCGCCGTGATCTGCAACGGCACCCGCGCCGGTGCTTTGGAGGCCGCGCTCGCCGGTGAGCGCGCCGGCACGCGCTTTCATCCCGGACCCGCGCGCCACTCCTCCTTCAAGCTCTGGCTGCGCTACGCCAAGCCCGCCCGCGGCACGCTGCTCGTCGACACCGGCGCCGCGCGCGCGCTGCGCGAGCAGGGCACGAGCCTCTTGCCCGTCGGCATCGTCGAGGTTCGCGGCGACTTCGACGCCGGCGACGCCGTCGAGATCGCGCAGGCCGGTGGCGAGGAGAGCGAGCGGGGTGCGGGAGGATCGATCACGGCGGACGCGGTGATTGGCAAGGGCCTCAGCAGTTACTCCGCCCAGGAGCTTCGCCGCGTAAAGGGACTCAAGTCCGACGCGGTTCGCGAGCTGCTGCCGCACGCCAGCGAAGAGGCCGTGCACCGGGACCAGATGGTGCTCGCGTAGGCGGGTAGCCGCGGCGGCCGGGTGCCGCGATGGGCGCTCTCGCTGGGCCGCTGCTTGCTACCAGACGACGGACACATCGTAAGCCGGGAACGCCCCGTCGCCGCTGACGATCGCGCAGCGCTCAAGCTGCGCCTGCGCGATCAGCAGGCGATCGAACGGGTCGCGGTGATGCAACGGCAGCGCCGCCGTCGCGTGCGCGTGGCGCGGTGTGATGCTCAACAGCTCGCCGCCCGCTTCCTCGATGCGCGCGAGCACGTCGTCCGGCGCCCGCAGCTTGCCGATCGCGCGCTTGATCGCGATCTCCCATACGCTCACCGCGCTCACAATCAGTCGCGCGTCCGGGCGCTCCATCGCTGTGCGCGCTGCGGGCGACAGGCGATAGTCCGCGGACAGCAACGCCAGCAGGGTGTGCGTGTCGAGCAGGAGTCTCACTCGTCGTCGATCATGCCGAACGCGCGCTGGATGTCCTCGGGCAGCTCATCGAAATCGTCCGGAATGTGGACCTTGCCCTTCCAGATGCCCTCCAGCGCCATCAGCCCGTGCGGCTGCTCGTCGTAGGCGACGATCTTCGCCACCGCGCGCCCCGAGCGCTCGACGATCACCTCCTCGCCGCTGCGTGCGCGCTCGACCAGACGCGAGAGCTGGGTCTTGGCTTCGTGCATGCCGACGCGGGTCATGCCGCGGAGTATAACGGACTTAGCCCGGCTTAGCTGAGGCGGGGGTTCGGAGCGGCGTCGGCGGCGCGGCGCGATGGAGATCATCGGAGCTGACATGCCCGAGGATGATGCTGCGGCCTTGGGATGGAACGCTCGCGCCGCTCACGCACTGCGCGACCCATCCGGGACCCCGAAGGGGTCCAATCCCAAAAACGGTCGCGTGTCGCGCTCGATCACGAGCCTTTCGCGGGGTACCCTGTGCGCAGATGGCCACCGCGACCACCGTCCCGATCCCCGAGCTCTGCCGCGCTGCACGCCGCGCCGCGCGCGCGCTCGCGGCGGCCGACACCGCCGTCAAGGACGCCGCGCTGCTCGCGATCGCCGACGCGCTGATCGAGCGCACCCCCGAGATTCTCGCCGCCAACGAGCTCGACATGAGCGCCGGGCGGGAGGCCGCGCTCGGCGACGCGCTCCTGGACCGCCTGCGGCTCGATCCGGCGCGGATCGCCGCGATCGCCGCCGCGGTGCGGCAGATCGCCGGGCTGGGAGACCCAGTCGGCGAGATCATCGACGGGCGCCGCCTGCCGAACGGGCTCGACATGCGCAAGGTCCGCGTCCCGCTCGGCGTGATCGCCGTCGTCTACGAGGCGCGCCCGAACGTCACGATCGACGCCGCCGCGCTGTGCCTGAAGGCCGGCAACGCGATCGTGTTGCGCGGGTCCTCGAGCGCCGCGCACTCCAACGCGGTGCTCGCGACGATCGCCGCCGAGGCCGCGGTCGCGGCGGGGCTGCCCGCGGGCTGCGTCAGCCTCGTCGCCGGGGGCGGGCGCACCCCCGGTGGGGGCGCAGGCGAGTCGCTCGCGGAGCTCGCCACGCAGAGCGAGACCGTCGACCTGATCATCCCGCGCGGCGGGGAGGGGCTGAAGGCCGCGCTCAAAGACGTCGCGACGGTCCCCGTGATCTACGCGGCGTCCGGCAACTGTCACGTCTACGTCGACGCGAGCGCCGACCTCGACGCGGCGCAGCGCATCGTGCTCAACGCGAAGACCCAGCGGCCCGGCGTCTGCAACGCCGCGGAGACGCTGCTCGTGCACCGCGACGCCGCGCCGGCCTTCATCCCGCGCGTGCTGCGCGCGCTGCAGGAGGCGGGCGTGCTCGTGCGCGGCGACGAGGCCACGCTCGCGCTGGCCCGGGACGGCGCAGCGGGGGTCGCGATCGAGCCCGCGACGGACGTCGACTGGGCGACGGAGTATCTCGCGCTGACGCTCGCGGTGCGCGTCGTGGACTCCGCGCGCGACGCGATCGAGCACATCGGGCGCTACGGCTCGGGGCACTCCGAGGCGATCCTCACGCGCGACACCGCCGCGGCGCGCGCGTTCCAGCTGGGCGTCGACGCTGCGTGCGTCTACGTGAACGCCTCGACGCGCTTCACCGACGGGGGCGAGTTCGGGATGGGCGCGGAGATCGGCAATTCGACGCAGAAGCTCCACGCGCGCGGGCCGATCGGGCTGCGCGAGCTCTGCACGTTCAAGTACCTCGTCGAGGGCGACGGACACGTTCGCGCCTGACGCGCCGGCGCTTCGCGCCGGCATCGACACTCACGATCGCATCGGCCACACCCCGTGAGCCACGCAACCGAGACACCGGCCGCGAACTCGCAGGTGGCCCCGTTGCGGCGTCTTGGCATCCTCGGCGGGACCTTCAACCCCCCGCACCTCGGCCACCTCGCGCTCGCGCGTCACGCGCGCGAGGAGCTGGCGTTGGATTGTGTGATGTTGATGCCCGCACGACTGCCCCCCCACAAGCGCCCCGTGGCCGACCCGGGCGCGGCGCGGCGACTGGCGATGTGCCGTCTCCTGGCGGCGCGCGAGGAGGGTGTGGACGTGAGCGCGTTGGAGCTCGAGCGCGACGGGCCGTCGTATACGGTGGATACTCTGGGAGCCCTCCATGACTCCTACCCGCGCACATCGCTCACGTTCATCCTCGGCGCCGACGTCGCGCGCACGCTGCCGGCGTGGCGCGAGCCGCACGCGCTGCTCGCGCTGGCCGAGCTCGCGGTGGCGCTGCGCCCCGGCGCCGCGGTGGGCGACGTGCGCGCCGCGCTCGCGCCGCTGCTCGACGAGGCTCGGGGAGAGGCGCGCGTGCGTTTCCTGAGGATGGCGCCCCTCGACGTCTCATCCTCGCTGGTCCGCGAGCGCGTCCAGCGCGGCGAGCCGATCGCCGATCTCGTCGGCCCCGCCGTCGCCGCGTACGTCGACACCGAGGGCCTCTACCGCGCGCCCGCCGTCGAGGCCGCGTCGTGACGCCCGCCGCGCCGCGCGCCGCCGCCGACCGTGCTGCGCTGCCCGCCGCCGAGCTCACGCAGGAGATCGAGCGCTACGCGCTCGACAAGAAGGCGCACGACGTGATCGAGCTGGACATGCGCGGGCTCGTCGGCTACACCGACTTCTTCGTGATCTGCACTGGAAACACCGATCGCCAGGTGAAGGCGATCCACGACGGCATCCTCGCCGGCGCCAAGCACGAGCACGGCATCCTGCCGCGGCGCGTCGAAGGTCTCGGCCGCGGGCAGTGGATCTTGATGGATTACCTAGACGCGGTCGTACATATCTTCACGCCGGCGACGCGGGAGTTCTACCGCCTCGAGCAGCTCTGGGGCGAGGCACCCGCGCGCAGCGTCGACGCCGCGACGTAGCGCGCACCCCGATACTCGTCGAGGTTCAGTTGATCCGATGGCTCCACGCGCTGCGCGGGGCCTCCTCACGGGACCGCTAGGATTGGGGCTTCCCGGCCGGGATCCTCCTTTGAACACCGCAGACACCGCCCATAACGAGGGGCTATCGGCGTTTCCACGGGCAGCCGAGCTGCAGTTGCGCGAGGTCAGCAAGCGCTACGACGGTCAGCGCGCGCACGCGATCCGCGAGCTCACATTGACCGTGCCGGCGGGCGAGGTGTGCGTGCTCGTGGGTCCCTCGGGCTCGGGCAAGACGACCGCGATGCGCCTGATCAACCGCATGATCGAGCTCACCGCGGGCGACATCCTGCTCGACGGTCGCAGCGTGCTCACACGCGACCCCGGCGAGCTGCGCCGCGAGATCGGCTACGTGATCCAGCAGATCGGCCTCTTCCCGCACCAGACCGTCACCGAGAACATCGCCACCGTGCCGCGCCTGCTCGGCTGGGAGCGCGAGCGCATCGCGGCGCGCGTGCGGGAGCTGCTCGAGCTCGTCGACCTCGACCCGGGCGAGATGGGCGGGCGCTACCCGGCGCAACTCTCCGGAGGACAGCGCCAGCGGATCGGCGTCGCGCGTGCGCTCGCGGCGGACCCGCCGCTGATGTTGATGGACGAGCCGTTCGGCGCGATCGACCCGATCAACCGCGCGCGCCTGCAGGACGAGTTCCTGCGCCTGCAGTCGCGGGTGCGCAAGACCGTCGTGTTCGTCACGCACGACATCGACGAGGCGATCAAGATGGGCGACCGCATCGCGATCCTGCGCGAGGGCGGTGTGCTCGCGCAGTACGACACGCCGCAGGAGATCCTCGCGCATCCCGCCGACGACTTCGTCGCGCGCTTCGTCGGCACCGACCGTGCGCTCAAGCGACTCGGACTCTCCACACTCGCCGACGTCGAGCTCGTCGCGCCCAACGGGCTGGGCACCGCCGGCGAGCGCGTGCCGCTCACGATGTCCGTGCGCGACGCCCTCTCGCTGCTGATCGCCGGCGGCGGGCAGCCGCTGACCGTGCTCGACGGCGATCGCGGCGGTCACGGCGAGGACGGTGCGCGGTCCGAGCGCGTCGTCGGTCTCTTCACGCTCGAGGCGCTCGGTGGCCTGCTGGAGCACGATGCGGCCGGCGTCCCGCAGGCGGGGCAGTCATGAGCCCGCTCGCCGCCGGCGCCGCAGTCTCGAGCCCGCTCGCCGCCGCCGGGCCCGTGATTCCCAACTATCGCTCCGCGAGCTCCAGCTGCGTGGTGCACAACCACCTCTTCTGCACCGAATGGATCGCGCACAACTGGTCGCCGATCCTGTGGCCCGCGCTGCGCCAGCACATCCTGCTGACCGCCGTCGCCGTCGCGCTCGGCTTCCTGATCGCCGCCGCGCTCGCGCTGCTCGCGCACCGCCACCGCTGGATCGAGCGCCCCACGATCATGCTCACGACGGTGCTCTACACGATCCCCTCGCTCGCCCTCTTCGAGCTGCTCGTCGCGCCCGTCGGCGCGAACGTCCTCGCCGCCGAGATCGCGCTCGTCTCCTACACGCTGCTGATCCTGTTTCGCAACATCGTCATCGGCCTGCGCGAGGTACCCGCCGAGGTGCGCGAGGCCGCCGAGGGGATGGGCATGTCCCGCGGCCAGGTGCTGCTGCGCGTCGAGCTGCCGCTCGCGCTGCCCGCGATCGTCGCCGGCCTGCGAATCGCCACCGTCACGATCATCGCGCTCGCGACGATCGTCTACGTGGTCTGCAACCAGGGCCTCGGCGTCCCGATCCACACTGCGCTCGGCGAGGGGCCCTTCAAGACCGAGCTGATCGCCGCGGGCGGCCTCGCGATCCTGCTCGCGCTCGCCGCCGACGCGCTGCTCGTCGGCGCGCAGTGGCTCCTGACCCCCTGGCTGCGCGCGCGGGGAGCGTAGGCGACGTGGCGGCTCAGCGTCGGATGCGATATGCGAGCGCGTCGAATGCGATACGCGAGCGCGTGCGGCCGCGAGGAGCAGTCTAGGAGCATGCACCAGTTCGTCGAAGCCTTCCGCTTCATCGCCCGCAACGGCGCGATCCCCGGCGATCCGCAGCTGCCGAGTCTTGTGCACCTCACGCTCGAGACACTCAAGGTCGGCGCGATCGGGGTCGGCATCTCGCTCGCGATCGCGCTGCCCCTCGGCATCTGGCTTGGCCACCTCCACCGCGGCTCGTTCCTCGCGATCAACGCCGGTAACCTCGGTCGCGCGCTGCCGAGCCTCGCGGTGCTCGCGATCGGCGACGCCTTCCTCGGCCTCGGGCTGCCCGTGGTCGAGCTCGCGCTCGTCGTCCTTGCGGTTCCCCCGATCGTCACCAACGCTTACCTCGCGATCGACGGGGTCGACCCCGAGCTCGTCGACGCCGCGCGCGGGATGGGCATGTCCGAGTTGCGGGTCCTGCGCCGCGTCGAGCTGCCGCTCGCGGTCCCGCTGATCTTCGCCGGCGTGCGCACCGCGTCGGTATTCGTCATCAGCACGACCACGATCGCCGCGCTCGCCGGCTTCAGCGGCAGTCTCGGCGACGTCATCGCCAACGAGACCAGTTACCACTTCTCCGGGGTCCTCGGCGCCGCGATCTGCGTCGCCGCGCTCGCGCTCGCCGTCGACGGCGCACTCGCGCTCGCGCAGCGGCTGCTCACGCCGAGGGGGCTGCGGTTGACGCAGTCGGCGCGCGGGTACCGACTCGCGGATAGGGACGCTGCAGGGCCTATCGACGCGGCATGGCGCGCTGGCGTCGCATGAGTGGGACCGCGTACACGGCCGTGTACGCGTCGACGTCGCGGAGCCCGCCGGGGCGCATCGAGGGAATGCGCACCGCCTCTCGCGATTCCTTATCTTTTCGATCAGAAATACCATAAATAGGAGGCAGCGCATGCGAGGCAGCACCATGAGCAGGGCCGTGACCTGGATCGGCAGACGCACCGCGGCGGGGGGGACCGTCCTCAGAGGACTCGCGGCGATGCTCGCGCTCGGCGCACTGGCGCTCGTCCTGGCGGCGTGCGGCTCGTCGAGCACGTCGACAACCAAAAGCACCACCAACACCGCCGCCGCGACCCCGGCGAGCACGACCGCCGCGAGCAGTGCCAGCAGCGGTCCCGGCGTCGGCAAGCCCGCGGTGACGATCGGCGACAAGAACTTCGCCGAGGAGAACATCCTCGGGTCGCTCTACGCGCAGGCGCTGCAGGCCAAGGGCTACAAGGTAGCCCTGCAGGAAAACATCGGCTCCACCGAGATCATCTACAAGGACATCGTCGCGGGGCGCATCGACATGTATCCCGAGTACACCGGCGTGCTGCTCTCCGCGGTCGCCGAACAGGCCAAGAACCCCGCCAGCGCCCAGGACGCCTACGGCGGCGCCAAGCAGTTCGTTGAAAAAGATGGGCTCACGCTGCTCAACTACACGCCGTTCTACGACTCCGACGTGCTCGCGACGCTGCCCGTCTACGCCGCCCAGCACCACCTGAGCAGCATCGCCGACCTCAAGGCGCTCGGCAAGCAGGTCACGCTCGGCGCGCCGCCGGAATTCGCCACGCGCTTCGAGGGCCTGACCGGGCTCAAGCAGGAATACGGCGTCGTCCCCACGTTCAAACCGATCGCGATCGAACTCTCCTACAAGGCGCTGGAAAGCGGGCAGGTCGACGTGCAGAACGTGTTCAGCACCGACGGGCAGCTGCTCAGCGGCAAGTTCAAGCTGCTCGCCGATCCCAAGCACGTCTTCGGCTTCCAGAACGTCGCGCCGGTCGTGCGCAAGAGCGTGCTCAGCGCCGAGGGGCCCGCGTTCGCCGAAACGCTCAACAAGGTCAGCTCGCTGCTCACGCTCGCGGCGATCCAACAGATGAATGCGGCCGTCTCCATCGACAAGGAGTCCGCGACGAGCGTCGCCCAGAAGTTCCTTCAGGCCAACGGTCTCAGCTGAGCGACCCCCCGCTAGCGCTCGGCGCTGCCCGAGCCCACGGCCACCAGCCCGGGCTCGCGCAGCGCCTCGCGCAGCATCACGCTCTGCGCGAGCAGCGCCACACCGACGGCCAGCGCGAACGCGCTCGCCACATCGAGCGCCGCCAGCGCCAGCGCCAGCGCGAAGCAAAACAACGCAAACGCCACGAACCCGCTCAGCAGCCCGCGCAGCAGGCGCCGCGTCTCGTCCACGCCGCGCTGCGTATGTGTGAACGTCGCCAGTACGCTCGCGATGATCGGGAACGGCGCCAGCAGGCCGCTCAGCTGCGGACCCAGCCAGCCCGCGACCGCCGTCAGCACGAGCACCAGCGTCAGCGCGCACGCCGCGCGCAGCGGCAGGTCCCACGCCGGCGGCCCGAGCTCCCGCGGCGGCGGCGGCGACGGCGCGGGCATCTGCGTGGATGGCGTGAGCTCCGTCGCCGGCGTCGCGGGCTCCCGCACGGATCGCGCGCGCTCCCGCGCCGGCCGCGCGCTGGGCTGGGGAAGGAGTGCCAGGCCCAGCGCGACCGCCGCGCACGCAAGTGCCAGCGCCACGCCGAGGGGGATCGCGAGCGCGCTGAACAGCAGCGTTCCGAGCGCGAACGCCAGCCATCCCGCGACCAGCGCCGCCGGCCAGGCCACCCGACCCGCGAGCCGCGCGTAGACCACCACGAATGCAATCAGCGAGATCAAGCCCAGCAGCGTCCCCGCCGCCGCATGCGCTGCGAACGCGCGCCCGTGCGCCAGCGCATACACCAGCAGGATTGGGCCCGCCACGACCGGCAGCGCGCCCACGAGGCCGCCCACCCGGGGGCCGTGGCGTCGACCCACGAGCGACGCGCCGACCACGAAGCACGGCGCCAGCAGCAGCTTGATCGCGAGCGTCACAGCCGCGATGATGACCGCTGAGCGCCGATCGCGCCAGCGCCGCGCCGCACGACGACGCGCTCTGTCTCGGCCCGCACGCTTCGCCGCCTACGCGCTGCTGCGCTCCAATTGCCGCTCCCGGCTGCGCGCGCGATCGCCGGGACTTGACAGCGTCGGCACGCTCGCGGCCCTCGCCGGCGCGGCGCTGCTGCTCGTCGCTGCGCGGCTCGCCGTCGGTCTCGCAGGCCGTCTCTGCGTGAGGCCTCGCTCGCCGCGCCCCGCGCCGCCGCTGCTGGGTGCGGAGCGTGCGATGATGCAAGCGTGCGCTGGCCGCGAATGCTGCTGATCCCGACCGTCGTACTCGCGCTGGCGAGCTTCGCGTCCGCGACGGCGGGAGCTAGCGGGGGGTCGGGGACGACAGGGGCGACGGCGTCTTCCACGTCGAGTGCGCAGCTATGGATCGCGCTCGGCGGCCAGGTCACCTGCGGCGTCGCGATCCACGTGCCCAACACCCCCCCGATGCAGCTGCTCTGCAGCTCGCCGCCGGTGCCAGCCCCCAAGCACGGCGGAATCGGCGATCCCGGCTTCGTATTCATCGGCTCGACGGGGCGTCCGTCGCTGGCGCGGCTCAGCCAAGACTCCTTTGTTGGCACCCACGCGGTGAGACTGAGGCCCGGGCGCAGCTGGGCCATCGGCCTGATCGCCGTCACCTGCAGAATCGGCACCGCGGCGGTTCGCTGCACGAACCGCTCGCATCACGGCTTCACGATCACCAAGCGCTCCTACCGCGCATTCTGAGGTTGCGCGGATCCAGGGTTCCGTCAGGCGGCCCGCTTGGAGCAGGATGATGCTTACCCCTTCGGGCACGGCATCGCGTAGGTGGCTTGCGCAGTCGCGCCCCCGAGGAAGGTCATTTCCGACTTCACCGGCAGGCCGCTCCGGGGGCACCGTTTCGGTAGCGTGACGTAGGAGATCGTCTGGCCGCCCCGCCGATATGCCGCACCGACCTTCACGTCGATTTCCGTGATCGAGGCGTCGAGCGCTTCCGGCACCGTTTCAACCAACGGCACCCTGCCGATGAGCTCCAGGCCGAACGGCGGGGAGGAGCCCAGGATGCTACCCGTCGCCAGCATTTCGATCGAGACCGGCGTACTGCCGACCACATCGAATCCCAGGCCGCCGCCGGGGGCAAAGAACGGCTGCACCGACACCCTCTCGTGCACGCGTTCGCTGCCAAAGCTCACCACGCCGCCCGCGGAGCCCTTGGGACCGGCCAGCGACTGCTTCGGGCACCGTTCCACGCCGCTGGCTTCGATCGCGCTTGGCGTGCAGGTAGCGAAACCGCGCGGGTGCAGCTCTGCGCCCGCAGGAGCGTAATACCTGAGCCCCGTTACCGGCGGCGGAAAGCCTCCGTATTCGGTTCCCGAGACCGTGTACTGCACCTGGATTGCCGCGCCGGCGCCAAGGATGTTGCCCGTGCCCGCGACGCCGGGAATCGGCAGCGCCCTGGTCTTGAGCGTAATCGTCGGCGCCGCCGACGCCACCGCCGACGGGCCGAGCAGGGCAAGGCCGAGCAATGCCAGGCTCAGCCCAGCCAGCACCAGCACGCTGGAGCCGGGTGCGCGGGAGTTGAGTGTGACTACGTGGGTAGGTGTTCGGCGCGGGATTGCGAGCGTCATGGCGAGCCTCCTCTTTCCGTTCGACAGCTGTCGATGCGTAGATAGGAGTCGCCGAGTCGGAAAGAGGATTCGCGAGCGAGCCCGGTGCCGCTCAGGTGAGGGGCTGTAGGCGCGTCTGTTCGACCTTGGCCAGCTTGCGCCGCAGTCGCTTGTATTCGCGCTCCTGCACAGGGGTGCGCTTGTGGCCGCGGTAGGCGAGGTTCGTGCGCTCGAGGGGATCGGCCTTGAGATCGTACATCTCCCACTGGTCGGGCGCCTTGCCTGTGGCGTCGTAATAGCGGGCGAGCTTGTAGCGTCGTTCGCGGATGCCCACGACGTGGTTGGGCGGGTGCGGGTATGGGCCCTTCGCCTGACCGGACTGCCAGTCGTCGTAGGTGAAGACGGTGTAGTCCTGCGGCGAGCGCGGCGAGGCGGCGAGGATCTGCTCGGAGTAGTCGATTCCCTGCCACGCCGAGCGCGCCGAAGTCGGCGCGTCGACGAGGCTCGCGAGGGTCGGCAGGAAGTCGACGTGCGAGACCAGCGCGTCGCTCGTGCGCGGCGCCTTGAACAGACGCGGGTTGGAGTACACGAGCGGGACGCGCGCGGACTCCTCGTAGAAGTTGAAGTTCTTTTGGCGCAGGCCGCCGTGGGCGGTCCCCATCTCACCGTGATCGGCGGTCGCGATCACCAGCGTGTTCTCCAGCAAGGCGGTGCTCGCGAGCGCGTCGAGGAGTTTCACCAGATACGCATCCGAGGACTTCATCAGGTTGCCGTAGAAGTTGAGGTAGTTGCGCTTCATCTGTCGCGTCGGAATCGGCCCCGAGGCGTTGAACAGGTGCAGGAACTCCTCCTGCACCGCGGGCTTGGTCGAGAGGTCTTCGCTTGCCGTCGCCGGCGGCTCGATCTCGCCCGTCAGCCACGATTCGTCGTAGCCCCCTTCGACGTAGGTCTTGGGGTAGAACAGCACGTCGTGGGGGTTGACGAGTGAGACGACGAGGAAGAACGGCTGGCTTTGCGCGGCGGTCGAGCTGAGGTATTGGAGCGCGCCTTCGGTGCCCGCTTCCGGTGTGCCCTGGGAATTCATGAAGCGGCCGTCGTTGTCGTAGCTCCCGCCGCCCTCCTCCGGGACGCTCTGGTTGGCGCCCGCGTCCGGCGGATCCCAGCGCGTGAACCCATACTTGTTGACGTCCTCCGGTACCCAGCTCGTGCCGTTGGCGGGCTTGTTGCAGTGGAACTTGCCCTTGTAGACCGGCGTATAGCCCGCGGCCGCGACGACCGTCGCGGGGTTCTTGAACGAGAGCGCGAGTTCGACCTGGGGATATTCGGGGGATGGCATGTCGGTCTCGAGCGTGTACTTCACGCCGTGCTGCGCCGGGAAGTAGCCGGACATCAACGTCGAGCGCGCCGGCGAGCACATGCAGGCGTTCGTGAACGCGTTCTCGAACGTCAGCCCGTGTTCCTGCAAGCGGGTCACGCCGGGCAGGTTGCGCGCCGACCAGCCGGGGGGAAAGTGCTGGATCGCGCGCTGCTGGTCGGTGAGGAAGAGCAGCACGTTCATGCCCGCGACCTTCCCCACGGGTGACGCGCGGCGCGGCCGCGGGCGTGTCGCGGCGGCGGCTGCGGCGGTGCGCCCGCCGAGCAGGATGCCGGGTGCGGCGACGGCCGCCGTCTTCAGGAGGTCGCCGCGAGTGATGCCCTTCTGCTCAGTCTCTACGGCCGGTGAGGGCGATCCGCCTTGCTTGCCCTCGCTGTGTCGCTGAGGCGATCCGCCTCGCGCGGCCGGCCCGCGCTGTCGAGGCGCTCCGTTTTGCTTTGCATGGCCATCCGATCTCTCCATGTCCGCTCCTTTGCGCTCAGCGCCGACCGCGCGGGATCGCGTCGGTGACGCGTTTGAAGACAGTGACGGCGTTGCTTGCGAACGCCGCCGCGTAGACGTACCGGCCGTCGGGGGTGACGGCGATCGAGCTGGCGCCGCGTAGCCCGCGCCCGAGCGCGCAGGTCTGTGGCACGCCCAGGGCCAGACAGCCTGCGCGGCGCGGCTTCTGCGTCAGCACACCCGTTTCGGCGCTGCGATCGATCGCAGCGATCGCGCCCGCGGCAAAGGCCGTCGCGTAGACGTTCGTGCCATCGGGGGAGACCGCGAGTCCCTCGGGCGCGCCGAGCGCCTGCCCGAGCGAGCAGCCCACCGCCAGTACATAGATCACGCACGCGGAGGTGCCGCTCTGCTGTGTGAGTAGGCCGGTGCTCGGCGCGCGCGTAAACGAGGTCACGCTGTTGCTCAACACCGATGTGACGTAGACGTCAGCACCGTCCGGGGCGAGCGCGACGGCGTCCGCGCCGCCGAGCTCGGTCCCGGTCGTACATCCCGCGAGTGGGGCCTGCACGATGCAGCCGGCGCCGCTGGGTGCCTGCGTCAGCGCGCCGGTGGACGGATTGCGCGCGAACACGTCGAGGGCGCTCGAGAGCGCGGCCGCGACGTACACGTCCTTGCCGTCGGGGCTGATCGCCATGCCCTCCGGAGCGTCGAGCGCGACGCCGGCGGCGCATTCGGCGATCGGCGTGTCGGCGACGCAACCGCTCGTGCCGGCCGGCTGGGCGAGAGCGCCGCTGGCGGGGTCGCGGGTGAAGACCGCGAGCGAGTTGCCCTTGAACGCGCCCACGTAGACGTTGCGGCCATCCGGGCTGACCGTGACTACGTCGGGGCCATCGAGCGCGCGGCCGGTGAGGCAGCCGGTGGTCGCGATGTTCGCGACGCAGCCGCCACCGCCGCTGGCTTGCGTGAGCGCGCCCGTGGCGGGATCGCGCGCGAAGACGTCGATCGCGTCGCTGCCGAGGGAGGTCGCATACACGTTGCGGCCATCCGGGCTGACGGCTACGGAGTTGGGGCCTTCCAGCCCGATCGCGCTCGCGCAGTCGTCATCGCCGCGCGCGGCGATGCAGCCCGCGGCGCCGGCGCCCTGGGTCAGCTTGCCGCCGCGCGCGTTGCGCCTGAAGACCGCGATCGCGTCGCTCCTCGAGGCGGCGACATAGACGTTGCGGCCGTCCGGGCTGATCGCGATCGCCTCCGAGCCGAGGAACGGGGCCGGCCCCCGCAGCGCGCGTACCGACTGGCAGCCGGCGCGACGCGCGGAGCGGTCGACCAGGCACCCGCTCGAGGCGCTCAGCTGCACGAGCGTGCCGAGCGTTGCGACCGGTGGACGGCTCGGCTTGGGCGTGGTCGCCTTTTGGGTCGCCGCCGCGAGGGCGCTCGGCGGGAAAGTCAGCGCGGCGAAGACAAGCAGAGCGCGGAGCGCCGATGGGGCTCCGGCGGGAACCGATGGGGCACCGATGGGAAGGCGAAGGGAGCGCATGCGCCACGGCGAAGTCGTCGTGGCCTTGTCAGGCTAGCAGGTTTAATCCGCTAGCTGGAATTGCAGCTTAGGGGCTGGCGGCCGGCATGCGCCTGATCTGCTCGCGCGGGTTGCCGAACAAGGCGTGCAGGACGGCGTTGACCGCGCTGATGATCATCGCCGCGAGCGCCGCCCACCAGAAGCTCGCGATCGTGAACTGCGGGACGATCCAGTGCGTCAGATAGAGCATGAGCACGTTGATGAGAAAGTAGAAGATCCCGAATGTGACGAGGATGAACGGGATCGAGAGGATCGCCAGAACGGGCTTGACGAAGAAGTTCACGATCGTGAACACCAGCCCCGCGATCAGCAGCGCCCACCAATCGCTGCCATAGCTCAAGCCCGACAGCAGCCACGTCGCCACGAACAGCGCAACGGTGTTGAAGACCCACGTGATTGCGAGCTGGCGTAGCATTGCGAACAGCGTAGCCGGCAGCGACCAACCTGGCCGCGACTACCTCAGATGCTCGCGCACGACCTGGCTCGACCTCACCAGTCGGCTGTGGGACCTCACGAGTCGGCTGTGGAACTGTAGGCCTGCTCGTATTCGTCGTGGCGGCGGATCCACAGAGGCTCCGAAGCGCTCTCGTCGCGGCCCTGCGGCGTCCGGTCCAGCAATCCGTAGAAGGCCATCGCGAGCTCGAGGCCGCGAGCGGTGCTCACGTAGGTCCGGTAGACGCTCCCGTCCGCCAGCGCATACACACTCAGGCCGGGTCCCTCGGCGACGTAACCGCCCGCATCGGTCCCGCACATGCGCGCGTTCTGCTCGACGGTGGTCGGGATCTCGCCTTCCAGGAACGGCCTCAGCTCCTCCGGGGTGTTGAGAAAGCCGATGTCGCGGTTGAAGTCGCTGTAGCCGCTGGAGACCCAGTCGATGCCCCAGTCCATCCGCCGTTTGTAGGCAATGAGCTTCTCGAGTGGCGCTCGCGAGTTGAGCAGCAGCTTGGTGTCCTTCGCGCGCAGGTGGACGACCTGTGGATCGAGCGTGTCAGCGATCGAGGAGCAGACCGGACAGCCAGCATCCCAATCCGGCCCGAACATGAAGTGGTAGACGAGCAGTTGCGAGCATCCGTCGAAGAGATCGGCGAGCGTCCTCGGGCCGTGCGCGGTCTCGAACCGATAGTCCTTCTCGACCGCGACCCACGGGAGCTCGCGCCGCCTCCGAGTCAACTCGTCGCCGCGGCGGGTGAGCTCCTTCTCCTCCTCCAGTAGCTTCGCGCGCTCCGCCTGCCATTCCTCCTGCGTGCCGATCCTGTGCTCGCTCATAGGCCGCCACCTCCTGTCGGGGTCTTGGGATGCAGCTATGTAATTGGCAAAATCGTCGGTGACGCGTTCGAGGGCATCACATGCTCTTGATCATCGCGGTCGATCTAGCTGCGGCGGAGTCCTCAGCGCGCCCCGGAAAGCGACGAACGACGCTCGCGAGTGGCTCGGGCTCCAACAGGTCCGAAGCGCCCGCTTCAGCCAGTGCGCGGCGGATGAGGAGCGACCCGGGGATCACAGCGAAGGCGTGCCCTCGCATCTTGCAGACCGCGCCGCGGCGTGCGATTGCGGTGACGCCGTTCGAATCGATCTCCTCGAGCTGACGGAGATCCAGCGTGAGGGTCGTGACGCCTTCTTCGCACAGACACTCGATCTCCTCTTCGAGCTCGGCGGTCGAGCGGTGGTTGAGCTTGCCCGTCAGGATCAGCTTGTGTGTCCAGACGGGCGCACTCGCGAGCGTCAGCTGGGGCCGAGCGTGCGCGGTGTTCGACAGGCCGGTCTGGCCGCCGCCGGCGGGGGTCCGATCTGCGACCGCTTCTGCGGTGTCGCCCTGACCGAGCGCGGTTTCGCCCTGCTCGAGCGCGTGCTGGCTCGTGGTTGACAGTGTCAGATGACGATTCATATCTATTCAGCTCCTTTTTCTAGAGATCTTCGAACTGGTAGCCGAGCGGCCTGGAGCAACTGTCCGGGCCGAGGCAGGTAGAGAGACCGGGAGGAGCTAGTCCGGTCGCTCTGGGATCAGAACGAAGAACGACGTGCGCCACGACGGTTGCGCGAGGCGAAATCGTCGTATCGCGCGCGGCGCCGCGTGAAGGAGCGCGCCGACGAGCGTGAAGGATGCGGAGGAGGCCGAGCCCGAGCCGCCCGCCGCGGCCGATCCACCGCCGGCGCCGCCGGGTCCGGGTCCGGGGGTGGGGGCGGAGGGATGGTTCTCTACCTCGGAGCCGCCGTCTTGGCTGCTCGCGGGCGCGCCTGCGGCGTTCGCGGTACGCGAAGTCTCGACCGCGGTGAAGTCGGTGGCGGAGGTCGCCGCGGTGCCCGCGAGGTCCAGCCAGCCGCCGGCGTCGTCTGCTGCGATCGATGGTCCGAGCGCGGCCGGCTCACAGCTCGCCTGCAAGGCACGATGTGCCAAGCCCGCTCGCGGCGACGCCGCGAGCGACGGCCGGGTGCGCACGGTGGGGATTTCCGGCGGGACGTCAGGGATGAACGAAGGCGCTGCGGCGATCGAATCTCCCGGCGCGACTTCGCCCGCGGCGTCGTTGTGGGTCGGTTCGCAAGTGCCGGCGGACGCCTGCGAGTTCGCCCCGGCGTGTTGGGTGCTAGGTCCTTCGGATCCCGACCCGACGGCGCCCCCGCTCGCCGTCTGTTCTTGGGTCTTTTTTTCGGCCGGAGGTTCCGTTTCGGCTACGGCCGATACGTGTTCGACCGTGGGAGGCGTTGTTTCGAGCGCCGGCGGCGCTTGTTTCGGGGGCGGGGCCGTTTCGGCGACGGGCGGCGCTTGTTCGGCGGGGGGAGGGGTCGCTTCGGCGGTGGGCAGAGTCGCTTCGGTTGTTGGGGACGGCGTCTGTGCGACGGGGGGAGGCGATTCCGCGGTCGCCGATGGCGCCTGTTCGGTGCTGGGAGGGCCTGCTTCGACTGTAGGGGGGGCTGCTTCTTCGGCTGTGGGCGGCGCTTGTTCGGCGGTGGAAGGGCCCGTTTCGGCTACGGGCGGTGGCGTTTGTTCGTCGGTGGGTGGGGCCGTTTCTTCGCCGGTAGAAGGCGCTGTTGCGGCTGCGGCGGGTGGCGCCGATTCGGCCACGGGAGCGGATCCTTGCGCCGTCGAGGCCACCTGTTCGGTGGTGGGTGGCGCCGTTTCAGCGGCGACCGGCATCTGTTCGCTGGCGGGCGCGGCGCGTTCCGTAGACGCGCCGCTTTCCGTTGCCGCTCCGCCGACCGGCGCTTCGCTGGCGGTGTCGGGCGCGTTGGTCCCGCTGGCCTGGGCGCCGGCGGCGAAGACGAGCGCCGCGAACGCGAGCACGACGACCAACCAAAGAGCATGGCGGCCTTTGGCGAAGACTCGCGTCGAAGGGCTCTTGACCGGCTCGATCATGGGCGCTGCTTAAGCATACGTGCGAGCGTTCCGGCTCCCGATTGTCATTCCAGCGCTAAGCTCCTACAGGATGATGACACCACGGAGCAAGTCTATGTGTCGAGGGTGTGTCCGATGCGTTCGCGTTGGACCTGGAGTCCGAGCGAGCTGGATCGAGGCAGGGAGCCGAGGTTTGTGCTCGTCCTGACGCGGAAGGCCAGACAGAGCATCATGATCGGCGACGAGATCGAGGTCAGGGTGCTGTCGAACGACGGCACCAAGGTGCGCCTCGGCATCCAGGCCCCGTCGAACGTGTCTGTCCACCGCACGGAGATCTATCTCGAGATCCAGGCCCAAGGCCGAGACCACGTGGGCTCCCGCGAGCGACGCGCCCGGGTACGCGCGCCGGCACGCAGACAGAGTCTCTAGGAAGCGACGCGAGCGCCGCCTTGCCGGTATGCCGGGGCGCCTATATGTTGCGGACGCGGCGGCCGATCGCGCGGTCCTGCGGGTATCCCGCGGAGTCCCAGAACGCGGCGGCTGTCGGGTCGTCGAATCCCACCAGCGCAGTGATGCGGCAAGCGCCTCGGCGGCGTAGGTGCTCCTCGCCGGCACGGACCAGCGCCATACCGATCCCCTGGCGGCGATGAGTGCAGAGAACCGCGAGGCGATACATGTTGCCCCGCCAACCGTCCCAGCCTGCGATCAGCGCACCGAGGATCGCGCCGTCGCACTCGGCGACGAGCAGGCTCCCTGGCGTCTCCCAGAGCAGTCGTTGCACATCCTCTAGTCGGTCGGCGGTGCTCGCGTGAGCGCTGCGAGCGTCGCGCCACAGATTCAGCACCGCCGGTGCATCCGGTGCCCGACCTATGCGCACGGTGGGGTTGTGGCTGCTCAAGCGGAGAGCTTGCCCCCGAGGCATCGAGTCGGGTCTCATGAGCGAAACTTGGCTGTGCGCAAACCATGCGCTGATGGTGGCGCCGGCGGTGGGAATCGGTTGAAGCGGCGCTTGCTCGCGCTCAGGAGGGGCGCGCTTCGGCTGCCGCTGGCATCGCGGGCACCGCTGGGTCCGTGCTTCCGTTGTTGGCTGAGCGCTTCATCTCGATCGCGCGACGAGCGCCCTGAGAGAGCAGCATCGCGCTTTCGGCTAGCTCGCGGACGGCCTCGGGGGTCGCGTCCACGAGTCGATCGCCGCGAGCGATCTGCGCCACGTCATGCGTTCCATTCGAGCGATGCAGGCCGTTTTCCATGCCCTGAGGGTATCTCATATCGCGGTCCTTCTCGCGTGTTCGATGCGCGTCGCGAGGAGCCGCGCGAACGGCTCGATGTCCCCGTCGGGCGAGAAGAGGGCCGGCGCGACGACATCGTCCTGTCGGGTAGCCCGGTGATGCTCTACCACAACGGCACCAAGGCCACCGGCATTTGCTACGGCAGCGAACAACAGCGCGTCCTCGCCTCCGAGATAGTCGATTCCCACGACGGCGACGTCCACTACCGCGAGACGGTGAACCGTGTGGTGGAGCTCGGGTTGGCCCTACGGTCCGAGGCCATCACTTCGTTCGCGGCCGAAATCCCGGACTGTGAGCCTGTCGTGACGGCAGATCGGGTGCCCGACCCCGAGCTTGAATAGCGCGGCTCGCGCTCGCCCATGCTCCCGACGCAGCCGCTACGCTTGCCGGCCGTGACGCTCTGGACAGACACCGAGATTCTGCGGCACGTGGACGCAGCCGAGAAACGCGAACACGGCACCGTTGGCAACGGCCTGGACATGCTCCGAGCTCTTGCAGCGGAGCGCGGTGTCGCGCTGGACGACGGCGATTACGGCCGGTTCCTTCACGAGTTGTTTGTCCTGCAAGCGGCCGGCTTGCTGTCCTGGCAGTTGATGCAGTCACCGGGGCGCGTGCGACAGATCAAGCCAGCGGAGCCGCTGGACTTCCTCAACAACTCCCGAGACTTTTCGTTGACGTATGAGGGGCGCAACCAAGCACAGGGGCGCGTGATCCTGGTTCCGCTTCCCGATCCGGCCGAGGATGACGGCCGGATGATCACCAGCCTGACACTCGAATACGTTGCCAAAAGCATCGCTCGCCAGTTGGATCAGTTCCAGGTGCGCAGCTGATCGTTGAAGGCGGGGTTTCGGGCGAGCATGAGTTCCCCGAAGACGAAGGCTCATTCACGGACCGGCTCTTGGTCTATTTCCTCAACCTGTCACAAGGCACGTCGTGTCATCGCCGGGAACTTCGACTTCCTGCTCTCCGGCCTGTTGCGCTGTGGACGCTGCCGCCGCGCCTACGTCGGCATGTCCGCGAAGGGAAACGGCGGCACCTACCACTACTACGCCTGCTCCGGGCGGCAGAAGCTCGGCCGCAAGGGCTGCGACGGCGAGCGGCTACCGAAGGACAAGCTGGAGGCCGCGATCCTCGACCAGCTCACCGGTCTCTACCGGCACGGAGGCCTCATCCGCGACGCGATCGAGCAAGCCGCCGCCGGCAGCGAAACCGACCGCGCACAGCTCGCCGAACAACGCGCGTCGCTCGCCAAGGAGATCACCCGCGCCGAACGCGCGATCGAGCACTACCAGGACGCCTTCGAGAACGGCGCCTTGGACCCGGCGCGCTTCAAGGAGCGCCTATCCGCGCTCGACACGCGCCTGGACGCCCTCCAAGCCCAAGAACAAGCACTCGCACGCGAACTCGCCGCAGACACGCCCACAACGCCCGACACGGCCGCACTCCACGCCGTCGCCGACCAGCTCGCCCACGTCATCGCCCACGGCGACACCGACCAAACCAAGGCCCTGCTGCGCATCCTCATCGCCGACCTGCGCGTCAACAGCCGCCGCGAAGTCCTGCCCACCTACCGTGTCGGCGCGCCCGTGGTTTGCGCACAGACAAGCTCAGTGGAGCCAACCGACCTCAAGTCGAACCGCTCTGTGCGGCTTCCCGGTGGCCGGATGTCGCTTGACGAAGCGGCATAGCCCTATCGAGCGGCTGCGAGGTAGCCCACAACGAACGAAACCCCGGCGGTTTGGCCTGTCCCCCGAGGGGGACTGCACAGGGACCGTTCCGGGGTCTTCGCGTCTTATGGTAGCGCGAACGATCTCCGATGCCTACCCCCGACCCCCAGCTCCCGCCGCAGGATCTCGAGCGCCTTTTCAGCGCTGAGCGGCTGAGCACCTACATCAACCACTGCGGCAGCAATTTCGCAGCGGCAGTTGAATTGTACCGCTGGAACTCGGCGATTACCGCCGCTTTCTGGGAGCCCATAGGTCACCTGGAGGTGGCGCTGCGAAACACGCTCGACGACCGGCTCGCCGCACGCCATCGCCGGCTGGAACGGCCGGGCTCCTGGCTGGATGATCCCGCGCGGGAGATGAGCGGCCGAGCACGTCTGGACATTGCGGGCGCCCGCGACCGCGTGAGGCAGAAGGGCAAGCGCGCGAGCGACGGGCAGACGATCAGCGAGTTGAGCTTCGGATTCTGGCGCTTCCTCATCACCAAAAAGCTCACCGGGCTGTGGCCGGACCTCGCCAGTGGCTTCCCACACGCACCGGACCGTCAGCTTGGAACGATCGAGGGTCCTCTTGCTCGCCTTCACGTCTTCCGCAACCGTCTCGCGCACCACCAGCGCGTCTGGAGCCACGCACCCGACGAGCGCTACGAAGAGCTCCTCGCCCTCGCCGGCTACATCGACCCGGCTCTACCAGGCTGGATAGCCGCCACCAGCAGAGTCCCCCAGACGCTCAGCACAAAACCGTGACGGTTCGACCACCGTCAGAAGCGCATCCCAGGCGCGAACGTAGAACCTCCGCAGCGCCGTCTAAAGTCGCGGGCCGCATGGCGCGAGCGACGTTTCATAAGGCGGCAGACGGCCACCCGGCGCGAGATGCTGCGTCGTGGACGGAGGAGAAGCTGATGATCCTCGACGCCTATCTCAACTCCTTTGCGAAGGCGTGCAGGACGGCC